>Ga0182749_1000324_pt1 | contig 47943 bp, 47 predicted proteins | sample eDN3rd37CKraftMG_FD_128875 | JGI IMG/M metagenome (GOLD analysis project Ga0182749, IMG submission 128875) | Enriched Miracle-Growth compost microbial communities from Emeryville, California, USA - eDNA 3rd pass 37_C Kraft MG (version 2) (version 2) ...
ACGGCGAGCTCGACATGCGCACACCCTCAGAGGTCGAAGACGCGTACTACGCTGACCACGAATCAGCTGGTCCGGCACTGGCCGAACAAAGCTCCCGATAGGAACGAAAGTCAGGCCGATTCACTCCGAGCTCGGGCTGGTCATGTCCGGCAAGTCACTGGGAACGCGCCGACGAGGAATCAAGCCTGGCGGAAACACAAAGACTGCCTTCGAAGGTCTCGCACGAATCGCACGGAATGACGACGGACTACTCAATCGTGCGATTGGCGAGAGCCTCGTCACATCCGGCCTTGTCGAGTCCTTCGAGACGGAGAAGCCACTCGGCACTGCACTGAGATACGACTCAGACTTGTATGTTGTCCGAAGCGGGCAGCCAGTCCGCATAGAGGTCATGTGGCGCACCACTACAGGTCGGGCCGAGATCGCGAATTACGTCCTGACCAAGCTGGGGAACTACGCGAAGGCTATAGGCCTCATCGAATAGCGCTCTTGCATCCTTGTATGCAGTGAGCTTTGGAGTTGCCAAATGTTTCGTTGCTCGCCGGAATCTCCTGCGCCCAATCATTCCAATAGGGCAGACAGTTCGAGCCAGCGCTCTTCGAGCGCGGATACTTCGTTGTCGAGGGTGGTGATTTTCGCCATCTCGGTGCCGAGGAGTTGGTAGTCGGACTGGTCGAGGTCGGCCAGTTTGGCACGGGCATCGGCAGCCTGCTGCCGCAGCTTCTCAATGCGGCGTTCCAGGGAGGCGAGCTCCTTCTCGGCGGCACGCTGTTCAGCACCGGAGAGCGTGGAAGATAGCTTCTGATCAGGAATTTTCTCCGGCGACGCTGGTGTCGCATCCAACGCAGCCCGCAGCCGCAGATACTCGTCCACCCCGCCGGGCAGGTGCCGGAGCCGCCCCACCCCGTCGGGACCGGGCAGGATCGCGTACTGCTGATCGGTCACCCGCTCCATGAAGTACCGGTCGTGGGAGACGACGAGCAGGGTCCCGGACCACGAGTCCAGCAGGTCCTCCATCGCCGCGAGCATGTCGGTGTCGAGGTCGTTCGTGGGCTCGTCCAGGATGAGGACGTTCGGCTGGTCGAGGAGGATGAGCAGCAGCTGCAGGCGCCGGCGCTGCCCGCCGGAGAGGTCCTTCACCGGCGTGGACAGCTGCGCGGAGGAGAAGCCGAGGCGTTTCAGCAGCTGTCCTGGCGTCAGCTCCTGCGCCTTCGAGCCCGTTCCGATCGTGTAGCTCGTGCGCAGCCGTGCGATGACCGAGCGCACCGGCTCCTGCTCGTGCTCGGCCAGCTCGTCCAGCCGCTGTGTGAGCGTGGCGACGCGCACGGTCTTGCCGCGCTTCACACGGCCCGCCGTGGGCTCCACGGTCCCGGCGACCAGGCCGAGCAGGGTGGACTTGCCCGCGCCGTTCGGCCCGAGGATGCCGCTGCGCTCCCCGGGCGCGATGCGCCACTCCACCTCGTGCAGCACCTCGCGCCCCTCGTAGGCGACCGAGGCGTCCAGCAGGTCGACCACGTCCTTGCCGAGCCGGGAGACGGCGAGGGACTGCAGCCGCACCTTGTCGCGGATCTCCGGCACGTCGGCGATGAGCGCGTTGGCCGCCTCGATGCGGAAGCGCGGCTTGGAGGTGCGCGCCGGCGCACCACGGCGCAGCCAGGCGAGCTCCTTGCGGGCGAGGTTCTGCCGCCTCGCCTCGCTCGCCGCGGCCTGACGGTCGCGCTCGACGCGTTGCAGGATGTACGCCGCGTAGCCGCCCTCGAAGGGCTCCACCACCCGGTCGTGCACCTCCCAGGTCTTCGTGCACACCTCGTCGAGTGCGCGTTTGGGGGGTCGCTTGTTGTTGCGGCTGACACTACCCAGGAACCGCCGAACAGGGAACATGAATGCGCGAACTCCAAGGATTGCGCGGCCAGCGAGCCCTATGCGATCCCGGTACGCGAGTCCTGGGTACCCTTGAAACATATGGCGCATCTTCTTGGGGCCGAGGCCCTACACCTCGAGTACCCGACGAAGGTCGTGTTCGACTCCGTCACCCTCGGCGTGAACGAGGGCGACCGCGTCGGAATCGTCGGCCGCAACGGCGACGGCAAGTCCAGCCTGCTGGCGATGCTCGCCGGGCGGCGTGAGCCCGACTCTGGTCGGGTGACCGTCCGCGGCGGCGTCACGGTGGGCGTGCTCGACCAGGGCGACACCCTTGCTGATGACGAGACCGTTGGTCACACAGTCGTCGGAGATTCCCCAGAGCATGAGTGGGCCGGCGACGCCCGAATCCGCGACGTGATTGCCGGCCTGCTGGGCGACCTTGACTGGAATGCGACGCTCGGCACTCTCTCGGGTGGGCAGCGACGCCGTGTTGCGCTCGCACATCTCCTTGTCGGCGAGCATGACATTCTCGCGTTGGATGAGCCGACGAACCACTTGGACGTCGAAGCGATCACCTGGCTGGCCCAGCACCTGAAGCGCCGATGGGCGGCGAACGCTGGCGGTCTGCTCATGGTCACCCATGACCGTTGGATTCTTGATGAGGTCTGCACCGCAACTTGGGAGGTGCACGACCGGGTGGTCGAACCGTTCGACGGCGGCTACGCGGCGTACATCCTACAGCGGGTGGAGCGAGACCGGATGGCGGCGGCGACGGAACAGCGTCGCCAGAACCTTGCCCGCAAGGAACTCGCGTGGCTGCGGCGCGGCGCTCCGGCTCGCACGTCGAAGCCGAAGTTCCGTATCGATGCGGCCAACCAGCTGATCGAGGACGTGCCGGAGATCCGCGACAAGACCCAGCTGCAGTCCCTCGCCGTGTCGCGCCTCGGCAAGGACGTGGTCGACCTGCTCGATGTCTCTGTCGCCTTTGGGGACAAGATCGTGTTGCGCGACGTGGAGTGGCGCATCGCGCCCGGTGAGCGCACGGGGATTCTGGGCGTGAACGGTGCGGGCAAGTCGACGCTGCTGGGACTCGTCGACGGTGCTGTCGAGCCGACATCCGGACGGGTCAAGCGTGGCAAGACGGTGAAGGTCGCGACCCTGACCCAGCGACTTGACGAGCTGGAGGAGCACCTTGACTCGCCGGTGCGCACCGTGATCGCGGGCCTGCGCACGAGCTACACCTTCGGTGCTGGATCGAAAGCGCAGGAACTTTCTCCTGGTCAGCTGCTGGAGCAGCTCGGGTTCTCCTCGGCCCAGCTCTCGACCCCGGTGAAGGACCTGTCCGGCGGTCAGAAACGGCGGCTGCAGCTCTTGCTGATCCTGCTCGACCAGCCCAACGTCTTGATCCTCGATGAGCCGACGAACGACCTTGACACCGACATGCTCGCGGCGATGGAGGACCTTCTAGATTCCTGGCCCGGGACGCTCATCGTCGTGTCCCACGACCGCTACTTCCTGGAGCGCGTGACGGATCAGCAGTACGCGATCCTCGGTGGCCATTTGCGGCACCTGCCGGGCGGGGTGGATGAGTATCTGCGGCTGCGGAGCGCGGAGGAACGGGCGGCCGCTGCCGCAGGGAGCGGGACGGCCACAAGTCTGAGGAACCCAGGCGAGTCGGCGTCCCTGCTCGGCGGCGTGGAGCTACGGACGGCGCAGAAGGAGTTTGCGTCTGTAGAGCGCCGGCTGGGGAAGCTGCAGCAGCAGATCGATACCGCGCGCACCGCGCTGGCGGATCGCGATCAGTCCGACTACGCCGGCCTGGGTACGGAGATGGCCCGCATCAGCGGGCTTGAGGCGGAGCAGCAGGAGCTCGAGGGCCGCTGGTACGAACTCGGCGAGTTGCTCGAGTAGCTGCGAACCAGAGGTCAGCGAGACAGACCTTGGCCCGGCGTGTCTCGACTGGCTGCGGCGGCACGGTCGACGAGTTCGTCAGCGGCCTCGCTCAGGGTTCGAGAGCGCAACTCGGCCGCAAGACGCAGAGACCTCGGGCTGCCGGCATTGGCAATGACGGTCGCGGCGGCATCGTCGGGCATCGTTGTGACCCATGTGCCCCGCTGGACTGAGTAGGCGATCACGGGGTCGTGCGTGTTCGTCGACCGGCCGACGATGAGGACGGTTATCGGCGGATACGACCGGATCTCCATCCGGACTACCTGACCGATCGCTAGCTGACACCCTCCGGGTCCGCAGGCATCGGCGTCATCGCCCCAACGATGACCGGGAAGGTTACTCATCTCGCGGACTCAGTCCTCACTCGAGTCTGCTCGACCCGGAGTGGCCGAATCTGCAGAGGAGGTACGCACGGGACGATCGAAGGACGGCGCTAGGTCGTGTCCGACAAAGCCCGATCCGAGGCGATGGCGGCATGGATGAGGACGGCGGCGCGTAGAGGCGCTAGGCCGCGGTCGACTGATCGAGGACGTAAATAGTGGTCCCGCCCGCATCGCGGTAGGTCGCCATGAATCCGTCGGGGATTTCGGCGGGTGCTTGCACGACGTCGAGCGCGGCTGGTCGGGTGTCGTGGAAGGTCTGCACGCTGTCCACCACGAGCATCGGCCCGGCGGCGGCTGTCGGGTCGTTCGAGTCGATCATGATCTGCACTTCGCTTCCGGGAAGGGTGATGGCAGCAGTGCTGTCCCCTTCGCGCCACACTTCCTCAAAGCCGAGATCGCGATAGGTCGCGAGCGTGACGTCCAGGCAAGAAAAGGAGTTCGAGCTTCATGTGTCCATCTCTTTCGTGTCGTAGCGGGTTTCCCTCAGAGCATAATGGCATTATGTGATGATGCGCGAATGGATTCCGATCTCAACTTCGCCAAAGGGACGTCTGGCACTCGCGGCAGTCAAGGAGTTCGGCGCACGCCCCTTTGCCGACGTGACGGTTGGGGAGCTCGCCGCTGCAGCCGACGTCACCACCGGAGCGATCTACCATCATTTCGGTAGCAAACTCGGCCTGTACGCCTTCGTTCGGCGCGACGTCGAAAGAAGACTGATCGACCGCATGGAGGGCGCTGCCGAATTCGCAGAGCAGCACGCTGTGCGTGCTGCTCTGCAGGTTGGGTTCGACTTCGCAACCCGGCAAGGATTCCTACACCTACTCGCCCAGCCGCCAGTGGGGGCTGAAGACGATTTGCTGGTGGAAATGCTCCACCAGCTCCTTGTACCGCGCAAGGCACCGGTGGGTCAGGTGCTCGCGGCTGGCTGGCGGGCGGCACTGCTCGCGGTCGCTGATGGCGCATCCGTGACCGACGCCCGGGATGCGCTGGCGGCGCTGAGCTACTAGGGCGTGGCTCTCCAAGGGTGCGTCCGCGGACTGAGAGACTTGAACGCGTGTCACGGTTTCAGTCGCTCTCGGATGCTCAGTGGTCGTTGATCGAGTCGATGTTGCCGAAGCCGACAGGGCATCCGGGGCGGAGGTTCTCGGATGCGAGGTCGATGTTGGAGGGCATCATTACCGCTATCGGTGCGGAATCGCGTGGCGTGATCTGCCCGAGGTGTTCGGACCCTGGCAGACGGTGTGGACGTGGCATCACCGGCTCGCTGCCGGCGGGACCTGGGACACGATCGTGTCCACGCTGATCGCGCAGGCCGATGCCGAAGGGCTGGTGGACTGGTCGGTGTCAGTGGATTCCACTGATCGCCCGGGCGCATCAGCACGCGACGAACACGACTCGCCCCACAGGGGGCTGGATCGAATTACACGAATCCGGCCATCGAACCGCGTGATCACGGCGTCGGCCGCTCCGAAGGCGGGTGGTCGACAAAAATCCATCAGCTCGTCGATGGCAACGGGCTCCCGTTAGTCACCGTGATCACGCCCTGACAATCCGGCGATTCACCGATGCTGATTCCACTGTTGGAACAGCTCCGCGTGACCCGGCTATCGGGCGCCCCCGCACCCGCCCGGACGCTGTCCGCGGCGACAAGGCCTACTCGTCGCGCGCGATCCGCTCGCACCTGCGCGACCGCGGCATCAAGGCCGTGATCCCGGAATCGCGCGACCAGCAAGGCCACCGCAAACGTCGCGGCTCACACGGAGGCAGGCCCGTCGGGCTCGACGCCGACGACTACAAGAACCGGAACGTGATCGAGCGCCGCTTCTGCCACACAAAGCAATGGCGGGGGCTCGCGACCCGCTACGACAAACACGCAGTCGTCTACCGCGCCGCCGTCCTCATCCACGCCGCCATCGCCTGGACGCAGCAATTGTCAGACATGCCCTAGCCGGAGTCGACCGGCGCCCCGCTGGCGTTGCTAGTGGTTGCCGGTCGCTATGCGACTCAGTGTTCCTACCTTGCGGCGAGGGTCCGCCGGTCAGCGGACATCCTCCGCGGCCAGTCCTGGTGCCGCTTGCCTACCTTGCGCGCATGAATCGGTCGTTGCCCGGTGGGCCTCATAACGAGCGGGGTCGTGGGATGTACGAGGTACAACAGACACGCGATCTGGAAAGAGGAGGTCCGGTGCGCGGGCAGGCTGCGGGCCAGGTGCCGCCGATGAGGTGGGAGGACTTGTCGGCGCGAGCTGGCCGGAACGACAAGCCGGCGATCCTGCTGACGGCGATCGCGATGGACGTGCTCACCGACCCGCAGCAGATGCGCATCGGCCTCGAGGACGCCTGGACCACGTGCGAGTGGCCGGGTCGCGCGGCTGACTACGACGTGTGGCGGTACGCGTTCGACCTCGCCGGCGCTGACGGGAAGTACCTGCACGAGCACGAGCTGCGCGACCTCACAACGCTGCCAGAGACGCTGCCGCTGTATCGCGCGGCGACGGAAGGGCACGAACTCGGCCTGTCGTGGACGACGAGCTTCGAGCGCGCGCATTGGTTCGCCACCCGGATCGGCGCGGTGTCGGGGCACCCGCACCAGATCTTCGAGATCGACGCGCCCCGCGAGCTGGTGATGGCGTACTTCCACGAGACCCGTGGTGAGAGCGAGTACGTCATCGACACGAGCGGTCTGCTCGACGACGACCTGCGGATAGTGGAACCGGCGGAATGGGAGTACCTCCTCGACCGTGAGAGGCAGCCCGTACCCCTCGCCCACGGGGAGCCGGCGGAGCTGCCGGTTGAGGAGTCCGTGCGGGAGTAGCTCGGCCTGATGATCGACCACCTCGCGTCCACCCAGGCGGGCTCGTACACGCTGGATGAGGCCACCGAGCTTGTGCTGTCAGTGCCGCACAAGCTGACCGCGGATGTGCTGGGTCCGGTGCTGGAGGTTGTCGAGGATCTGTACGCGCGCGGGGATCCGAGCCGACGGGTCTCGCGCTACACGATCGCGCAGGCCGTGCGCCACACGCTCGATGAGACGGAATAAGCGGCCGCTTCAGCGTCCGGTGCCGACGTAGTCGACCCCGGCCGGCTGCTGGGACATTGCGTCCTGAGCACCCGCGTCGTCGGGCGCGGCGAGGCGTTGCGCGAGCCGGGCACGGGCGGCGCGCAGCCGACGGACCCGGCGTCGACCGGCCTCGATGGGTGGGAAGAGGAGGAACTTGCTCGCATTCCACAGGAGGAGCCAGAAGGCGAGGTAGAGCCATTCGGGCCAGCCGAACTGGATGGCGCGGGCACAGCCGATGGCGAGGGCGAGGTAGCCGGCGCCAACGAGGAGTGCGGTCCCGTCGCGCTTGCCGCCACGGCGAGTGCGCAGGAAGTCGAGAAAAATGTTCGTCGGCATCCAGACGCGCATAAAGTTGCGGACGCGGACGCTCAGGACCAAGAGCAGATAGATCATCACGGCAGTCTCCTCATCGCGTTCTCCGGGGCACAGTCCCGAGTGGGCGGTGAGGCCTTGTGCGAATGAGGTCTTCCCCTTGCGGGGCCACCATGCCGATCCCGACAGGGTCCGGCACGGCCAAGTAGTTTTCCTACCGCTGATTTGAGGATACGCCGCTCCTCCGACGTTCGGTAGAGGGACCGCTCAGAGCCCCCGCACCTGCGACCTTCGGCTCGCCGCCGGGCCGAGGTCCGTCTCCTGGACTTCGCTCAGCTCTCGGACGGCGGCGCGGGCTCGTTCATAGTCGACGCGCTGCGCGTCGCCCTCCGGGATCGGCCCCAGCGCACTCGACGTGGCGGTGATCCCGTAGCGGTCCCGATAGGCGGCGATCGTCATCATCAGCAACGGGACGTGCTCACCTTCAGCAGGGCCCGCGTCCACAGCCTTCAGTTGACGGACCCACGGCGGATGCTCGGCGGTGATCGCGGTCGCGAGGGTGCGTGCGCGTTGGAGGATGAGTGCCTCGCGTTCGGCAAGGGCTCGGTGCATGTCCTCGGCCATTTGCCCGCTCGCCTTGGGGATGAGGCCAGCGATGAGCTGGCGGTGGCGGGCGGCTGGCTGGTAGCGGGCGGCGACGACTTGGACGCGGTAGCGCAGCAGCGAGCCCAGGTCGTCGACGCCCTCGAGGCCGCCGGCGCGGACGACGCGCGACAGCAGATCGTCAATGTTGTGTCCGTCGGCTTCCAGGCGGCGCAGCTCGGTGGTGAGGATGCCGTAGGCGTCCGTGTCGATGAGTTCGTCGATCGTCGACTCGTCGAGGCCGCCTTGCTCGAGGAGGGAGATCCACCGTTCGTGCTGGGCGGTCTGCGCTATCGTGTCGTACTCGCCGGCGAGCTGCGCGATCGAGGACCACTCGTCGTGCTCGGCGGTGATCGTCTCGTGCGCCGACAGCTCGGCCCCAGTGTGCTGCAGGATGCCGAACAGGATCGACCGGGCGCTCATCTGCAGGTCGGCGCGGTGCTGATGCTCCTCGAGGTGCTGCTCGTCGGTGGCGACGTAGACCCGGTTCGACTCGCGGCCTCGGGTCATGGCGACGTACAGCGCCTCACGGGTCATCTCCGGGGACGACACAACCGCGTGCGCAGTGTCGACGTTCGCGCCCTGCGCCCGGTGAGCGGTGATCGCGTAACCGAGTTCCACGTTCTCGGCGACGTATGCGGCGGGCAGGGTGAGGGTGGTGCGCCACCGGGACTTCTCGCGGCGCAGCGCGAGCGACCCGTCCTCGTTCGCAGTCGTGACGATCCAGCGGTCGTTGTTCTTCACCCAGCTGCGGCCGAGGGCGAGGCGACGGTCGTTGCGGCGGGTGATCACGATGTCGCCCCGGGATGCCCGCGTGCCATCGTGCAGGCGGACGCCGCCTTCCTCGACGAGACCGGCGAGGACCCTGTCGGTGCGGGCACGGTCGTTGAGGTCGCTGACGGTTTCGCGGGCCTCGGCGATCAGCACGCTGCTCTTGCCTGCCCGCTGGTCTGCGAGCCATCCCTGGTAGGCGGCGTCGAGGACGCCGTCGCGGTCGGTGCCGGTGACCCGGTCGTGGGCAATGTAAGTGTCGATGACGTCGGTGTCGCCGATCCGCAGCTGGAGGGAGGCGCGCTTCTCCCACACGTTGCGGAACCGTCGCACGTCCAACAGCTCCGGGGCGTCATCGCGGGAGCGCACGAGCAGTCCGAACGAGCCGCCGGCGTCCACAGCCTGCAGCTGCGCCCAATCGCCCACGAGCAAGACTTTCGCACCGACCTCGGCCGCATGGGTCGCGATGCGGTCAAGCGCGAACGTCCCCGCGAGGGACGCTTCATCGATGATCACGAGCTGGCCGGGCTTGAGATCCCAGCTGCCTTGCTTGTGCTCGTGGATCCATTTCGCCGTGTTCTCCGTAGGAATCCGCAGCTCCTCGCCGAGCACCTGTGCGGCCGCGGCCGACGGGGCGAGTCCGACGACCGACTCCCTGCCGTGGCTCGACTCCCATGCCTGTCGGAGCGCGCTCATAGTCGTGGTCTTTCCCGCCCCTGCCGGCCCCACCAGCACGTCGACGACCCGGGCGGAGACAGCGACCTTCGCCAGCGCATCAAGCTGATCCGCCGACAGCGCCCGCCGCTTGCCAGTGGCACGGGATGCCCGCTCCACGGTGGCCAGGTCGACCGTGGGGGCGGTTCGCTGCTCGGCGGCTTCGAGGAGTCGATCCTCCGCCGCGAGCACCGCCTCCGAGGAGTACACGGTGGACGCCTTCGGCCGGAACACGCTCACGCCATCGGCTCGACGAAACACGGCCGGACTGCTGGTGACCTCGGGCGGAGTGAGGCGCAGCGAGGCGGCCTCAGCGCCATCGACGATCAGGCCGACGACCGCCTCCCGGTCGACGGTGGAGGCGAAGCGTAGATCCATCGTCTGCCGGACTGCTTCGGCGTGGAGGTTCCACCGCCGCCACGTCGACCGCCGGTCCGCGACCTGCTCCACCACGACGTGCACGAGGCGATCGATCTCTCCGAGATCGACGTCGTCCGCACGCAGCAACGCCTCATGTGAGCCCGCAGCCACGACCTGCCTTGCCCAGCCGACGGGGTCCTCGTCGAGGACTCGTCGGGCACGGCGCCGCCACTGGCCGGTCAGTTCGGACAGGGAGTGCTTCTGCTTCTCCGGCCGCGTCTCCAGCGTCGCCTGCTGGCGGATCTGCCACAGCATCTTCCGTGACGGCGCCCGGCCATGTCGCTCGGTGTACTCGGCGACCAGCCGGTCCTTGCTGCGCTCGATGTCCCGGGTGCGGGAGGAGAACTCATCCATCAGCCCTTGCGGAACCCCGGCGATCTCCCACGCCGTCATCCTCCCCGCGCCTCGCTCACGGGCCTCCCACCCCACCCCGAGCAGCCGGGCGAGATGGTCCGACAGCAGCGCGTTGTAGTGCTCCGACAGGCCGCTGACCGCGGCGTGCAGAGCCCGGGAGTCAAGGGTGCGCCACTTCCCGTCGTGGGCACCCTGCACTCGGTTGGCGACCACGACGTGCGTGTGCAACTGCGGATCGGCGGTCCTCGAGTCGTAGTGGTCGTAGGCGGTCCCGACCACGCCGCGCACTTCGACCTGCGCGACCGCGCCCCGCGGGCCGCCGGCACCCACCCGGGTCATCGCGACGTCGCGCTCGACCAGCTCGATCACATCACGCATCGCGGCATGATGCGCTTGCGCGATGAGGGCCTGCGTGCCGGCATCGGCGACGGCCCAGAGCGTGGACACAGACTTCGGGGCCGAGAACGTCAGATCAAATCCGGCCACCGGCGCGCCGGTCGGCTTCGCCTGCTCCTCGGCCTCGATCATGACCCGCTGCTCGGCCCGCTCAGCGGGGCTCAACGTGTCAGGGAGACCCGCGTTACGACGCTCGACACGCTCCTGCGTGGTCGCGAACTTCCGATACGGACGCCCGAGCTGACCGCCCGTGACCGGATCCTGCCCAAAGCCCATGAGACGACGCAGCTGCTCCTCGGTCACCTCAGCCTCGGCATCAAGAGCATCGATCCCGGACACGCCCGCGCCGACCCATCGGCCCGGCGGGGTTCCCGACTCGGTGTAGTAGCGGGTCAGCGCCTGCGCCGCATCACGTTGCCCGTCCCCGACGACGACCGAGTCCAGCAAGTAGCGATACCCCTGCCCCGCACTCATCACCCGGATCGAAACCGTCACACTGCCAGGTGCGCCCCACGCGCGCACGAGGCAACCCGGGATGTCGTGCCCCTACCTCTCCTCCGCGGCGAAGTCCGCGACCGAGATCGAGAGGAAGCGCATGTCATCTGAAACCACCGTCGGCTCACCAGGAGCCGGCGATCCGCCCACACGACGACGAGGAGCGCGGCTGATCGCCACCCTGGTGATCCTGATCGTCGCGATCGGCACCATGCTCGCCGGCGCCTCCCCGGCCCATGCGGGCAGTCACGGCGTCGGTTACGACATCGGCTACGGCTGGCTCGGCTCGTATGCGACCGGCTCGGACGGTCGCCAGGCGTACTGCATCGACCTCGGGCTCAACGCGCCGTTCTCCCCGACGTCGGGGCCGCAGACGATCACATCGCTCGACTCGCTGAGCCGCCAACAGCTCGCCGAGCTCAACTACGTCATGGGCCGCTGGGGACAGTCCGGCGATGCGAACGTCACCGCAGCGGTGGCGCTCTATGTCTGGTCGGTGACGGATCCCGGCGTCTACAACTCGCACGGCATGTCAGGCGACGCCTACTACGTCGCTCGCGCGCCCGTCGAGGCGCGCTCCACGATCCTGGCGAACCTCGCAACGATGCGCGCCGAGGCGCCGGTCTATGCGGTGACGGATCCCTCGCTGTCGTTGTCGATCGACATGGCCGACCAGTATGCGGGCACGTTGACGGTCTCCGCAAACCCCTCGCACCTTCAGGGCACCGTGAACCTCTCGGGCGCGGTCTTCGGCAATGGGGCGACCTCGCGCACCGTTGGCGGCGGCCAGTTCGGGATCACCGGCACGCCCGCGGACGGCGCGCCCTCGTACCAGATCGGTGCGTCGATGAGCGTCGCCGCGGACGGGTACGGTGCCAGGCTCTCGCTCTACACCTCCGGTGGCGGCGAGCAGCGGATCATCGCATCGGTCTCGGGCTCGTCGAGCGATCTGTCGGCATCGGCGCAGACCCCGCGGATCGACCTCGACTTCCAGCCCGTCATCGCCACGCAGGTCTCCTCCCGCTACGTGGAGCAGGGCGATGCGTTCACCGACCGCCTCGAGGTGACGCTCACGAAGGGAACCTGGACGAGGCTGAGCGGATCACGCATCCCGATCCTGGCCGAAGGCACGCTCTATGGCCCGTTCGATCAGCAGCCTGCCGAATCCGATTCGCCGCCGCTGGGCGCGCCGGTCGCGGGCGTGGAACAGGTGACGCTCACCGGAGCCGGCGCCTACACATCACCGGGCACGATCATCGCACCGAGCTCCGGCTTCTACACCTGGGTGTGGCGCATCGACAAGGACGAGCAGGGCGAGAACGGCCGTTACCTGACCGGCTCGTTCACCGACCGCTTCGGCCGAGTCGCCGAGACCTCGGTGACGCCGTTCCAGCCGCAGGCGGTCTCGACCGCCAATCAGCGGCTCGCGATCGCCGGTGACCCGCTGACCGACACGCTCGTCGTCGCCAGCGGGAACGGCGCGTGGCTGCGCGTGGACGGGCAGCCCATCCCGGTCGTCTTCGAGGGCACGCTGTATCAGGTGCCGGGCGTACGGCCCCCGGCGGAATCGGCGGGCGTCGATCCGGCGGCGGTGGCGATCGGCACCGTGACGATCACGGCGACCGGGCCTGGTCGCTACGTCGCGCCGATGGTGACGGCCCCGGCGGGCGGGTTCGTGACCTGGGTCTGGGAGATGAAGAAGTCCTCCCAGCCCGAGTGGGTGCGCCCGTATCTCGCCGATGATTGGGCCGACCACTACGCCATCCCGGTCGAGTCGACGTCGGTGCGGTGGCCGCTGCACACCTCGTCGCTGCTGCGCGAGTACAACGTGCACGCCAATGGCAGGGCCTTCGACGTGGTGACCGTGAGCGGCTTCCCGGCCGACCACGGCGACTTCGACGGCGACGGCTACTGGCGCGCGGACGTCGACGAGGTGACGCACACCGTCTACGGCCCGTTCGCCTCCGACGCCGCGCTCACCGACGACCTCGACCTGGCCGACGCGCCCGTGCTGACGAGCATCACGACGCCCGCCCGCAACGGGGTCTATCAGCTCGGCTACACCGACGCCGACCGGATCACGCCGACCGAGGCGGGCTACTACGTGATCGTCACGAGCTTCCCCGGCGACGACCGCGTGCAGCCATATGTCTCGAGCCCTGCCGACGTGCTGGAACGCTTCTACGTGCCGCCGACTCCGACACCGGAAATCCCGGTGACGGTCATCACCCAGGCACAGCCCGAGGCGCTGGTCGATGAGCCGTTCGAGGACACCGCGCTCGTGCAGGGCGGCATCCCCGAAGGCGCGAGCCTCGTGTTCCGCGCGTTCGGCCCGCTGCCTGTCGACGAGGCGCCCGTGTGCGAGACGGCGTTCTTCGAGTCGGAGCCGATCGCGGTCACGCAGGCCGGGGTCTACCGCTCCGGCCCGACGAGCGTGACCGACACCGGCGCCGTCTACTGGATCGAGACGCTGTACGGCGCCGGCAGCGAGGTGCTCGCCGAAGGTAGCTGCGGGGCTCCCGGCGAGACGACCATCGTGACCTCACCACCGGAGCCGCTGAACGTCACCACGACGGCGAGCCCGGCCGTGCAGCTCGGCGAGCCCGCGACCGACACCGCGACGGTCACCGGAACCGTGCCGGAGGATGCGAGGCTCGGCTTCCAGGCGTACCTGCAGGACGGGGACGAGCCGGTCTGCACAGCCGACGAGCTGGTCTACACGGGCGAGCCGATCGTGCTCGACGGGGCTGGCGAGTACGTCTCCGAGGCGGTCGTGTTCGAGCGGGCTGGGACCTACTACTGGATCGAGACGGTCTACGACGCGCACGGGCAGGAGCTGAGCCGCGGCCTCTGCGGCGCCCCCGGCGAGACGACTGTCGTGACCGAGTCGCCGACGCCCGAACCGACCCCGACCCCCACTCCGACCCCGGAGCCCACACCCGAGCCGACCCCGACGCCGCCCGGCGAGCTGGCGTACACGGGCGGCGGCGACTGGATGCTGCCGTTCGGGATCGGAGCGGGCGTGTTCCTGCTCGCCGGCATCGGGACGCTGTGGTTCGGTCGCCGCCTGGCGATCTACCGGGAGCGCAACGGCTATATCCGAGAGGAGGATCTCGAATACGGCGGCCTCGAGGACATCGACGGCCTTGACCTCGACGACGAACGCTGACGCCGCTGACGAGCGGCGGCCCGCTCCGAGAGGGACGGGCCGCCGCTCTGCGGGCAGTCTCGGGCCTGTCAGTTCGCCGCGCCGAGCGTGAGCCGCAGGCAGCGCGGTCCGAAGACCATGAACTTGATGCCGTTCCAGAACGCGAGCAGCACGAGCAGGGTGACCCAGCCCGGGGCACCGTTCCGAACCCAGAGGCCGAGCAGACTCGCGGTGGTCCAGTATGCGGGCCAGAGCAGCATGAGCACGATCCCGAGCCGGAATCGTCCGCTCGCCTCGGGCCGGCCGGCGATGACGGCGCGAAGGCGCGCGGCCATGTCGTCGGCGACCGGGACGAGCGCCACCCGGCCTGAGTCGACGAGGTCGTGCTCCGGCGGGTCGAGGTCGCGACTGCCGACCAGCACGACGCGGCCCTGGGCGAGCCCGCTGCCGAGGCCGGAGTCCCATAGGCCGAGCGGACCGGCGAGGGCCATGCCGCCGAGGAACCCGGTCATCGACGTCGCCGGGGTGTTGAGGTCGGCGTGCGCGTCGAACCAGACCACGACGGCGTCGGGACGGTGCCGGGCGACGGCGGGCACGGTGGCGAGCGCGACGCTGCACACCCCGATGGCGGAGACGGGTACACCGCCGGTGTCGAGCACCGTGTCGATCCGGGTCGCCAGCTTCGTCAGGGCGGGGAGCGCCGCCGCGAGGAGCGGCGCGCCGCGCACGAGCCGGTCGGTGTGGTGACCGGCGCGCCCCGCGAAGCAGCTCAGCGCGGGTTCGGTCATGGCCATCGCACCATGCTCAGGCGCTCGTCGTGAGGACGTCGGCGAGTGACCGGCGCGGGCTCGGGTTCGCGGTCCGCTGCGGGTGCCCGACGCGGAACGCGAGCAGCGCCTCGCCGGCTGGGATGCCGGTCGTCTCCGCCCAGCGCGCGGAGAACCGGTCCGCCGAGCCGGTCGCGGCGTCCCGGGCGATGCACTCGGTGACCTGGTTGAGGTGCTGCAGGCCGAGCCCGGCATCCGTGGCGGCGAGGTGCACGTGCTGCAGGAGCCGGCCGGCGTCGAGGCGCGCGGCCGGATCGCCGACGTCTGCGACGCGGACGATGCCGTAGGCGGCCGCGGTGGCGGTGTGGACGTCGCGGGTCGCGTTGAGCCAGAACTCGTCGCCGGATTCGCGGGACTGCGCCGGGAGGACCTTCGCCAGGAACAGGGTGAACGCATCCAGGCCCTGGCCGTCGAGCGTGAGGCCGTCGCGGTAGCGGTCGATGTCGGCCCGGTCGCTGCGGAACCAGGCGAAGGCCTCCGTCGACATCGCCTCGTCGTCGACGATCGCCTGGGTCGCCTCGACGATGAGCGCGCCGAGGGCGTCGCGCTGCGCCGGATCGGTGATCCACTCCACCGTCGCACCGCCCGGCGCGTCCGCAGTGAGCGCGGCGAGGGCGCCCTGGTCGACGGCCTGGGCCGCATAGGGGCCGCGATTGCTGTGGCGATTCGCGATCGCGGCGGCCAGCCGCCGCTCGCGATCGGTGGGACCGGCGCCGGCGCGAACGGCGATACGGGCCACCTGCTGCCGGTCCCCGCCCGGCAACAGGTCGATCTCGGCATCCAGCCCCCTGCCGCGGGCGGCGACGACGACGTTCTGGATGACACAGCCGTAGCCGGCGGCCCGTTCGCGCCCGTCCGCGTCGTTCACCGGCATCGCCCGGGACGGGTCGTCGAACAGGTCGATCGTGTCGCCGCCCAGCGCGAAGAGCCACGGCTGGAGGTTGTGCGGGTTCGCGGCCAGGACGCCGGCGGCCACGAGCGCCTGCAGTCCTGGCGCGTCCTGCCACGCCGACCACAGCTCGTAGGGGGCGCCCTGGCCCTGACTCCACACGCCGTTCAGCCCGGCGCGCGCCGTGACGCCGCCTGCCCCGGCGAGCACCACCGCGCCACCGCCGATCCCGATCGCCTTCAGCACGCTCCGCCGGGTCACCCGTCGCGGCTCCGGGTCCTGTGGTGTATCGAGGTCGCGCTCATCGTCCATCTCAATCCGCCTCCGTCTCGTCGCCGATCCCGAGCGCCGCACGGCCGGCGTCGGTGAGAAACGGGGCGAGCACCGCTCTGGTCAGGTCGGTCGCGTCCAGCTCCGGGTCCCCGATCGCGTGCGCGAAGGGGTCCGCCGTCTCGGCGACCAGCCAGAGCACGCGGACCAGGGCTCGCACCGTCGTCGGCGGCTCGGGTCGCCGCAGCAGCCCGGCGGCGATCAGCGACTCCGCCAGCGCGGCGAACTGCTCGACCCGCTCGGCATACACGGCCCGATACTCGGCCGCGAGCACCGGATCGCCCTCCAGGACCGTCGCGAGCTCGCGATGGAAGAACGCGTAGTCCTCGTTCACCCGCCGCTGCGCCCCCGCGCGATCCCAGAGCAGCGCGAGCCTCCCCGGCGGGTCTGACGGAAGCGCCGCGCCGATCGCGGAGACCGCCAGCCACTCCCGGAACAGGGTCCGGACGATGTCCTCCTTGCTGGCGAACCAGTAGTACAGGTTTCCGGGGCTGATCGCCGCCTCCTTCGCGATCCGCCCCGCGGTCACCGGACCCACCCCCTCCGCGGCGAACAGCCGCCGGGCGACCTGCAGGATCTCGACGCGGCGGTCGGCGCGACGCTGCGGAGATCTGGCGCTTGCCCTCGGAGTCGTCATGCTGACATATTAGACTAATCACTCAAATAAGGAAGGCCGGATGCTGATCCCCGAGATCCTGGAGATGCTTGACCGTGCCGTCCTCTGCTGGCTCGCCACCGCGGACGATGCGCGGTGCGAGAGCGCCTATCGCGGCTATGGCGTACGCCCGGCGTGACGCCGGAGGAGGGCCACGCATGCGAAGCAAGGAACTGGCCCGCCTCGCCGGGGTCACCGTGCGGACGCTGCGCCACTACCACCAGATCGGGCTGCTCGACGAGCCGAGCCGATCGGCCAACGGCTACCGCGACTACGACACCGCGCACCTCGTCCGGGTGCTCCGCATCCGACGCCTCGCCGCCCTCGGCATCCCGCTCGCCCGGATGCGCCCCTATCTGGCATCCGACGCCGTCGAACGCGCCCGGCTGCTCGACGAGCTCGACCTCGCGCTCGCCGCGGACATCGACCGGCTCGCCGCGCAGCGCCGCCTGGTCGCCCGGCTGCGCGCGCACGACGGCCCGCTCGACGCACCGCCGGAGCTGGCCCCGTTCCTCGGCCTGCTCGCCGCCGGCGAGTCCGACGACCTCGCCCGAGTCGACCGCGACCGGGCCGTCCTGCTCGCCCGGCTCGCCGGGGACGCGCGGATGCCCGACCTGGTGCGCATCTACGACCGGCTCAGCGAGCCCGAGCTGGTCTCACGGATGGCCGAGCTCGCCGAGCGATTCGCCGGCCTCGCGCCCGACGCCGACGCGGTGGAGGCGGATGCGCTCGTGACGGGGTTCGCCGCGATCATCCTGCCGCTGATCGCGGACCTCGCCGCCGCGGAACCCCCGATCGAGCTCGACGCCGTGGTCCCGGGCTTCCGCCGCCTCACGGTCGGCACCCTGAACCCGCGGCAGCGCGACGTCGTCGAGCGCCTGGAGGCGCTCAGTGCCGCGGAGCAGGCGACCGGACGGACTTGACCCCGACGCGACGTCATAGTTTCTCCTGGTCGCATGCCGCTGCTCGCACTCGCCCTGCTCATCGTCGCCCTCCTGCTCACCCGCGCCTTCGGCCCCGACCTGGTCGCATTCCGCCGCTTCCGCGACATGGCCGCCGAGCCCGAGCGCCTCGGCTACTACCGATGGGTCCTCCGCGACCTCGTCCTGATCTACGGCGGGCTGAGCCTCGTCGCGCTCCTCGCCACACTCTCGCCCCGGGCGATCCACCACCCGACGCCCGAAGGTGCCATCCCCGGCACCCTCATCGCCGCATGGCCGGACGTCGACGCGCTGCTCGCCGCCGCGCAGGCATGGGGACCGATGCCGTTCCTCCGCGGAGCCGACGGCGCGGTCGGCCCGTGGATCCTGATCGGCCTCGCCGCCCTGATCATCCTGGTCCTGCTCGTCCCGATCATCGCGATCGCGGTGCGCACATCGGACGCGGCACAACTCGCCGCACTCCAGCCGATCCTCCCGCGCACGAACGCCGAGCTGCGCTACGGCGCCGGCACCTCGCTCGCCGCAGGCATTTTCGAAGAGATGCTGTTCCGCCTCGGCCTGCCCGCCATCCTCTTCGGCATCACCGGCAGCCCCTGGCTAGCGTTCCTGCTGGCCTGCGTCGTGTTCGGGCTCGTCCACGCCTACCAGGGCTGGGGCGGCGCCGTCACCGCCGGCGTCACCGGGCTCGCGTTCACCGTGCTCTACGTCAGCACCGGCTCGATCCTGCTCTGCATCCTCGTCCACGCGCTCATCGACCTGCGCGGCATGGTGCTCATCCCGATGCTGCTGCGCCGGACGACCGCCAATCCCTCGGCGACTAGGTGACTGCGGGATGGAGGACGGGTAGCAGGAGGACCGCGAAGAGGAGGCGAATGACGTTCACCGTGAACGACGACCCGACCATCCCTCGACCCCACTAGCGCGGCGAGGGTGCGACGACGCTCGTTCCGCCGTCGTCGACGACGACGACGAGCGTGGCACCGTGCAGATAGTCGGCCTCGGCGGCATACACGACCGCGTCCGGGCCGTTCTGCTCGCCTGGCTCGCCGGGGAGGCACGGATGCCCGACCTGGTGCGCATCTACGACCGGCTCAGCGAGTCCGAGCTGGTGTCACGGATGGCCGAGACCGCTGCATCTTGCGGCCCTGTGCGTGAGAATGGGAGACGACCGGAGCAGTGGGTGCGATTGGCCCCCTCGAAGGCAGGAACGGTGAGATGGCGGCGAAGATCATCGTGGCCGCGTCGGTGACGGCCGACGGCGTCATGCAGGCCCCGGCCGGGCCGGACGAGGACCGGACTTACGGGTTCGCCCACGGCGGGTGGATGACGCCATACGTCGATGAGGGTTTCGGGGACGCGATGGGCGCGGTGTTCGCCGGCGCGGACGCGATGCTCCTCGGGCATCGCTCGTACAACATCCTCGCCGGGTACTGGCCGGTGCACCGCGACGAGGAGGGTGCGGAGCAGCTGAACCGGATGCGGAAGTACGTCGCGACCCGTCGCGACTTCCCGCCCGAGTGGGAGAACACCCAGGTGCTCGCCGGCGAGGCCGCAGAGACAGTCGCGGCATTGAAGGCGTCGTCAGACGAGCGGATTGTGGTGCAGGGCAGCAGCGAGCTGCTGCGCACGCTCCAGCACGCGAAGCTCGTGGACGAGTATCACCTGCTCGTCTTCCCCGTCGTCCTCGGCGAGGGCAAGCGCCTGTTCGGCGAAGGCGCCGCCCCGGCAGCGCTGCGATTGACGCGCGTCCAGACCACCCCGTCCGGGGTGGTCTGGACCGCGTACGAGTACGCCGGGCCGCCTTCTTGCTGAGATAGCGGCGCACTGTGCACCGCGAGGGTGCGGCGATCGGGTTATCCGAGTGCTTTCGTCGAGTAGCCAGCAGGCCGTGATGCGGTCACCGGCGGGTACCTCGGGCGAGCAGCCGACGGTCCCGTGATCGCCTGATCGGCGGGTGACACGAAGACCGCCGCTACACGGCAGTCGTCGCCGTCTCCTTCTTGACGACGGGGGCGACCTCGGTCATGTAGAGCTCGAGGGATTCCCGGGTCATGGCCCAGGGGAGGTTGCCGAGGTCGATCTGGCCCGTGAAGCGGTCGATGCCGAGCAGCTCGACGCGGCGCATGATCGCGTCGATGACCTGCTGGGGGCTGCCGACGGGCAGGCCCTGGGCGATCCAGGCGTCATAGGCGTTGCGGGGGAACCCGTTCGCGGCGAACGGAGCCCCGCCTTGCTGGAAGTAGCGGGAGTAGTACGGGTAGAACTCATCGCGGGCGGACTGCGAGGTCTTCCCGACATACATGTGCCCGCTGACGCCCAACCGCAGCGCGGCGGGGTCGTGGCCGGCCTGCTCGGCGGCCCGGTGGTACAGCTCGACGCGGGGCACGAACTGCTCGGGTCCGGCGAAGAAGCCCATCACCATCGGCAGGCCGAGCGCTCCGGCGCGCACGGCCGAGGAGGGGGTGCCGCCGATGGCGACCCAGATCGGCAGCGGGTCCTGCACCGGCCGCGGGGAGATCGCCGCCTCGTGCAAGGGGGCGCGGAACCGGCCGGACCAGGTCACGACCGGCTCGTCGCGGATCTGCACGAGGAGTCGCAGCTTCTCGTCGAAGAGAGCGTCGTAGTCCGCCAGGTCGTAGCCGAACAGGGGGAACGACTCGGTGAACGCGCCGCGCCCGGCGAAGATCTCCGCACGCCCGTTCGACATGTGATCCAGGGTCGCGAACTGCTCGAAGACCCGCACCGGGTCCTGGCTCGAGAGCACCGTGACCCCGGACGCGAGCCGGATGCGAGTGGTCTGTCCGGCGATCGCGGCGAGCACGACCTCGGGGGCGGACATGCTGAAGTCGGGGCGGTGGTGCTCGCCGAGGGTGATGATGTCCAGCCCGCCGGCATCCGCCAGCCGGGCCAGTTCGAGGATCCGGTCGAAGCGCTCGTGGATGGTGCGCGCCGCGCCCTCCCCGGTCTCGTCGGTCAGCTCGCCGAACGAATAGATGCCGAGTTCCATCGGTGCTCCTTTCCCTGATGCCCGCCGGTCAGGCCCGGTCGCCGAACGCCTGCTGGAGCGCGGACCGGTAGACCTCGACGCTCTGCGCTCCGGCGGCGGCGAGGCGTTCGTCCAAGACCGTGAACGGCACCCCCGTGACGCCGAGCGCGCGCGCCTCGGCCTCGTCGCGGCGGACCTCGTCGGTGAACGCGTCGCCCGCGATGACCTCGCGCACCTCCGGCTCCGGGACGCCCGCATCCACGGCGACGCGCACGAGCGTCTCGGGGTCGAAGGGGTTGAGCTCGCCGGCGAAGTGCCCGCGCTGCAACGCGGTGAAGTACCGGTTCCCGACGCTGTGACGCTCGGCGAGCTGGAGCACGCGGTGCATGGTGAGGGTGTTCGCGTGCATCCGATCGGTCGTGAAGGGCAGTCCCTCGGCGTTCGCGAGCTGCTTGATCTGCTCCTCCATCCGCAGGGCGTTCTCCCGGCTGCCGCCGTGCTTCCTCACGAAGACCTCCGGGATGGAGACAGGCTCGTGCGGGGTGTTCGGGTCGAGCTCGAAGGAGCGCAGCACGAGGTCGACCCGGTCGGCGAACCCGGACTGGTCGATGGCGGTCTGCAGCCGCTGCTTGCCGACGTAGCACCAAGGGCAGCCGAGGTCGGTCCACAGGTCGACGCGGAGCCGGGTCCCGGTCGCAGGCAGAGTCGATGTCATTGCCCCTCCTCGGATTCGGGTCGACCGTGCTGCCTGATCGCCCGCACGGCGCCGCTCATACGGAGGATCCTCTCGCGGCGTCGAGGAACAGCTGCGCCATCCGATGCGCCGCCGCGTCTGCGGCGATCGGGCCGGGCTCCGCTACGAGCGCGGCGGTGGCGGCCACGAGCAGGTAGAGGTCGGTCTCCCGCAGGTCCGGGCGGACGGCCCCGGCCTTGCGGGCGCGGGAGAGGAGCCGCCGGGTGGCGCGCAGCGCCTGCGCGTGCGCGTCGGCGAACAGCTCGGAGCCCTGCATGGGGCGCAGCAGCACCGCGCCGAACGCCGGGTCGGCGGCCTGCATGCCGGTGATGTCGCGCACGTATCCGGCGAACGCCGCCCACGGGTCCTCGACCGCCTGGACAACGGCGGTCCTGGCGCGTTCGGCGTAGTCGGCCATCTTCGCCTCGAACACCGCCTCCACCAGCGCGTCGCGGGTCGGGAACCGCCGATACAGCGTCGCGATCCCCACGCCCGCTGCGCGGGCGACGTCTTCCAGGGGCGCGTCGAGCCCGTCGGCGAGGAACACCGCCGCCGCCGCGCAGAGCAGGGCCTGTCGGCGGCGTTCCGCGTCCACCCGCAACGCCTTCTCCGGCACCGCCGGGACCTCTTCTGTCGTCGTCACCACAGGAACACCATATCGCAACAAGTGGAGGACTATCTCCACTTGTTTGGTAGTGTTGTCGTTCGGCGGGCATGAGGCCTGCCGTCCCGCCGACGATGGAGAGTGACCGTGCGCGCATTCGTGCTTCCCGATTTCGACCAGGCCCCCGAGGTCCAGGAGCTGCCCGTTCCCGAGCCGGGCGAGTGCGAGGTGCGCGTGAAGGTGCATGCGGCGTCCGTGAACGGTTTCGACCTCGCGGTCGCGGGCGGCTATCTCAAGGGCGGGATGGAGCACCGCTTCCCGGTGGTGCTCGGCAAGGACTTCGCCGGGGTCGTGGACGCCGTCGGCCCGGGCGTGGACGGCTACGCGGTCGGGGACCGGGTGTTCGGCGTCGTGACCAAGCCGTACCTGGGCGACGGATCGTTCGCCGAGCGCGTGACGGTGCCGGTCGCGGTGGGGCTGGCCCCGATCCCGGAGGGCGTGTCGTTCCCGGAGGCGGCCGCACTCGGCCTGGCCGGGACCGCGGCCTTCGACTCGGTCGCGGCGGCGGGGATCACGCCGGGAGGAGTCGTGCTCGTCGCCGGCGCGACCGGCGGCGTCGGCAACCAGGCGGTGCAGCTCGCCGCAGCGGCCGGCGCACAGGTGATCGCGACCGCGCACACCGACGCCGAACGCGAGCACGTGACCGGTCTCGGCGCCGCCGGCATCGTCGACTTCACCGCGGACATCCCCGCCCAGATCCATGCGACGCATCCCGAGGGGGTCGATGTCGTCCTGCACTTCGCCGGTGATCCGGTGTCGCTCGCGACCGTGCTCAAGCCCGGCGGCCGCCTGGTCTCGACCATCGCCCAGTCCGCCGAGCAGGCCGGGGTCCCGCAGGAGTCCTTCACCGGCGTCTACGCGGTCCCGACCCCGCAGACCCTCGGCCGCCTCGCCGAGAACCAGGCGACCGGGCTCACCCGGGTGCGCGTCGAGGAGTCGTACGATCTCGCCGGCGTCGCCGTCGCGTTCGGCCACTTCGGCCGCGGCACTCTCGGCAAGCTCGTCGTCGTCATCGCCGAGGAGGAGACGGCGTGAACGTCACCGTCTTCGGCGCCACCGGCGCCATTGGCCGGCTCGCCGTCGCCGAGCTGCTCGAGCGCGGCGACGCCGTGACGGTGCACGCCCGCAACCCCGCGAAGATCCCGGCGGGCTGGGACGGGAAGGTCCGGGTCGTCGTCGGCGAGGTCACCGACCCCGCCTCCATCGAGGAAGCCGTCGCCGGCGCCGAGGTCGTCGTCAGCGCGCTCGGCCCGAGCATGGACAAGAACGCCACCGGCTTTCCCCTCGTCGACGGGGTCCGGCTGATCACCGACGCGATGCGCCGCCACGGCATCCGCCGCTACATCGGCCACGGCACCCCCAGCATCCCCGACCCGCACGAGAGACGCACCTTCCAGACCCGCCTCATCCGGTTCATGGGCAGCCGGTTCCTCACGCGCGCCTACCAGGAGCTGGTGGGCATGAGTGACCTCATCATGACCGACGACCTCGACTGGACCATCGTCCGCTTCACCGCCCCGAAGGACGGTCCCACCAAGGAGTCGCTCCGGGTCGGGTTCTACGGCCGCGACCGGATCGGCTTCGCCGTCACCCGCGCCGACATCGCCGCCTTCACCGCCGCACAGGTCCACGACGACCGATACATCAAACGCGCCCCCGCCATCAGCAACTGACAGGAACCGTACCCATCGTGAACATCGCCCTCTGGATCGTCACCGGCATCCTCGCCGCCATGTACCTGGCAGCCGGCCTCATGAAGACCTTCACCCCGAAGGAGAAGCTGCAGAAGAGCCTGCCCTGGGTCGAGGACTTCGCACCGGGCACCGTGCGGTTCATCGGCATCGTCGAGTTCGCGGGCGCCCTCGGCCTCGTGCTGCCCTGGCTGACCGGGATCGCCCCGATCCTCACCCCGCTGGCGGCCACCGGGCTCGTGATCGTGCAGATCCTCGCGATCATCGTCCACCTCCGCCGGCACGAGCAGAAGAGCCTCCCCTTCAACGTCTTCCTGCTGCTCGCCGCGCTCTTCGTCGCGATCTTCCGCTTCACGTCCCTCTAACCACCCGCGATCGACAGCAGGAGTACACGCCCATGGGCACATTCATCGGACAGACGGCCTTCGTCACCGGAGCCGCGTCCGGCATCGGGAACGCGATCGCCACCCGCCTCGCCGCAGACGGCGCCACCGTGGTCATCGCCGACATCGACGCCGACCGGGCGGAGGCGGCCGCGACCGTCCTCGCCGCGACCGGAGCCACGGCGCTCGGCCTCGGCGTCGACGTCGCCGACCAGGCCGCCGTCGAGGCCGCCATCGACCGGGTCGTGGCCGAGTTCGGCAGGCTCGACCTCGCCGTCAACAATGCGGGCCTCGCCTCCATCCCGACACCGCTGCACGAGCTGCCGGTGGAGAACTTCGACCGCGTCATCGGGGTGGATCTCCGCGGTGTGTTCCTCTCCCTGCGTGCCGAGATCGCGGCGATGCTCGCCACCGGCGGCGGGTCCATCGTGAACATCTCCTCCGGAGCCGGGCTGAAGAACGCCCCGAGCATGGCCGACTACACCGCCGCCAAGCACGGGGTCGTCGGGCTCACCAAGAACGCGGCCCTCGAGTACGCGCGGCAGAACGTCCGCATCAACGCCATCGCGCCGGGCACCATCGCCACGCCCGGCATCCTGGGCGCCCCCGAGGAGCTCCAGCGACAGTGGGCCGAGCTCATCCCGATGGGACGGATCGGCCGCGCTGAGGAGGTCGCCGACGCAGCCGCCTGGCTCCTGTCCGACCAGGCGTCCTTCGTCACCGGCAGTCTCATCAGCGTCGACGGCGGATACCTCTACAACTGACGAAGTACCCCGCGCCCCTCACCGAGCGCGGCGACGCACACGCATTGCGCGAGCTGACGAACGCGAGCATGCAGTACCCGAGCACCCCCGACCCGGCAGTCGTCCACCACGGAGGCAGGATGATCTGCTCGCGTCACGTGCGGAGCCGGCGCCGTCAAGAACATGGTCCCGGCTGACGGACGAGACGCGACCGGCCGGGTGCGGCCGTGGCTCAGCTATCGGGATCCGTTCGGTCGGCGTCCATCTCCCGGACGGCCGCGATGAGCGCGGCCAGTCCCTGGTTGAGCGCGCGGAGGTCGTCCAGGGCGAGTCGTTCCAGGGGTGGCCGGCTCAGCTGCGGGCGGGCGGCGAAGAGCTGCCGCATCGTATCCCGCCCGATCGCGGTGGGCAGCACGCGCCGGACCCGGTGATCGCTGGGATCGGTGGCGCGCTCGACCATGCCCTGCGCCTCGAGGCGGTCGACGATCCCGGACATCGTCGCCAGAGACACCCCGACGGTCTTGGCGATCTCCTGGATGGCGACGCCTTCCGCCGCGGTCGTGAGGAGGGCGAGGACCTTCAGCTGCTGCATGGTGAGGCGGATGGAGAGCATCGGCTCGACGATCTCGGGCACGAACGTCGTCTCCATCTCATCCTGCGTCTTCAGCAGCTCGTCGAGCAGTGCCTCCCGCTCTCCGCCCGGTTGCTCGTCCATGGGTCGAGCGTATCCCGCGCTGGACGCCTCGGGCCGGAGATACATAGCATTAGGCTAAGCTTCGTCTTGCACGAAGTAACTCACCCGCTGCGATCCCTTGGTGGTGCCCTTGTCCCGTCTTGCCCGTTTCAGTCTGGCGAACCGTGCCCTTGTGGCCCTCATCACGATCCTGGTCGCCGGCCTGGGCGTGTTCTCGATGACCCAGTTGCGTCAGGAGCTCATCCCGTCGATCGAGCTGCCGCAGACGACGGTGGTGACGGTGTCGCCGGGGTCGAGTCCCGAGGTGGTCGACGAGCAGATCAGCCAGCCGTTGTCGACCGCGATCTCCAGCCTCGAGCATGTGGAGCAGGTCGTCGCCACCTCGTCCTCCGGGATGTCGATGGTCTCGATCGCCTACGCCTACGGCACTGACGCGGACGAGTTCCGCTCCTCGGTGCAGGATGCGATCGACTCGCTCACGACCCTCCCGGAGGGTGCGGAACCCGCACTGGCGGTCGGGAGCACCGGGGATCTGCCCATCGTGTTCCTGACCGCGTCCTCGACCACGGCCACCGCGAGCGAGCTGTCGAACGCGCTTGCCGACTCGATCGTGCCGAGGCTCGAGGGCATCGAAGGGGTCCGCGCGGTCGCGGTCAGCGGCGGCGAGACCGAGCGGGTCGTCATCACCCCCGACGCCGCGGCGCTGGCCGCGCAGGGGCTCACCGCGCAGGAGATCGGTTCGGCGCTGGAGGCGAACGGGATGACCCTGCCGCTGGGCAGCATCGACGCGGACGGGTCGCTCGCGCCCGTGCAGGGCGGCACCGCTGTCGACTCCCTCGACGATCTGCGCGCCCTTCCTCTGGCGAGCGCGACCCAGCCGGGCGCGGTCGTGACGCTCGGCGACGTCGCCGAGGTCGCGCTGGTGCCGGAGGAGCAGACCTCGATCACCCGGATGAACGGCGAGGAGGCGCTGTCCCTCTCGGTCACCGCCGTGCAGGACGGGGACGTCGTCGCGATCTCCCACGGGGTGCAGGACGCGGTCGCCGAGCTCGCCGACGAGTACGGTGACATCGAGCTGACCACGGTGTTCGACCAAGCGCCGTTCATCGAGGAGTCCATCGAGCACCTCGCGATCGAGGGCCTGCTCGGCCTGGCCTTCGCGATCGTCGTCATCCTCGTCTTCCTGCTCTCGGTGCGCTCGACCCTCGTCACGGCGATCTCGATCCCGCTGTCGGTGCTCGTGACGTTCATCGGCCTGAACCTCGGCGGGCACTCGCTGAACATGCTCACCCTCGGGGCGCTCACGATCGCGATCGGCCGGGTCGTGGACGACTCGATCGTCGTCATCGAGAACATCAAGCGCCACCTCGCCTACGGCGAGGAGAAGGTGCAGGCCATCCTGACAGCGGTGCGGGAGGTCGCCGGCGCGATCACCTCCTCGACGCTGACCACGGTCGCGGTGTTCCTGCCGATCGCCCTGGTCGGCGGGATGGTCGGAGAGCTGTTCGCCCCGTTCGCGCTCACCGTGACGATCGCGATGCTCTCCTCGCTGGTGGTCGCCCTCACCATCGTGCCGGTGCTGTCGTACTGGTTCCTGGGGGCGCCGAAGGAGAGCGCCGATCCTGACGCGGTGCGCGCGGCGGCGGAGGAGAAGGAGCGCAAGAGCGTGCTGCAGCGCGGCTACGCGCCGATCCTGCGCGGCACGCAGAAGCACCCGGTGATCACGCTCGTCGCCTCGGCGTTGCTGCTCGTGATCACCGTGTCGCTCGTGCCGCTGCTGAAGGTCGACTTCCTGGGCAGCACCGGTCAGAACATGGTCATGGTCACCCAGGAGTTCCCGCCCGGCACGGCCCTCGAGGATGTCTCCGACGGCGCCCGCGACGTCGAGGACGCCCTCGGCGAGGTCGACGGCGTCGCCGACGTCATGCTCATGGCCGGCTCGGGCGGACAGTTCTCCTCCCTCCTCGGAGGGGCCGGCGGCACCGCGACGTTCATCGTGAACACCGACTCAGACGCCGACCAGGTCGCCCTGCAGGCGGCGATCCGCGACCGGCTCGCCCAGATCGACGACGCCGGGGAGATCGGCCTGGCCGACCAGGCGGCGATGGCCGGCTTCGGCGGCACGGTCGACATCGTCGTGAACGCCCCCGACCAGGCCGCCCTCGCCGATGCCGCCGACCAGGTCCTCCAGGCCGTGGCCGACGCGCCGCACGCGGCCGCGGTCACGAGCGACAGCGCCCCGGAACAGCCCATCGTGCAGGTCTCGGTCGACCGCGCCGCCGCGCTCGAGCACGGGTTCACCGAGCTCCAGGTCCTCGGCTTCGTCGCCGGCATCCTGTCCCCGCAGAGCGCCGGCCAGGTGATGCTGGACCGCGAGGTGTACAGCATCTACGTCGACGCCGCGCCCGTCCCGGAGACGGTCGCCGACCTCGAAGAGCTCACCCTGCCCACCCCGGCCGGACTCGTCCCGCTGACCGAGATCGCGAGCGTCGACCGGGTCACCGTGCCCACCTCCATCGCTCGCGAGGACGGGGAGCTCGTCACGACGATCTCGATCACCCCCGAGGAAGGCGAGCTCGGCGCCGTCACCACCGCGGCGCAGGACCGTCTCGACGGCCTCGATCTGCCCGACAGTGCCACCGCCACGATCGGCGGTCTCGCCGAGCAGCAGACGGAGTCCTTCCAGCAGCTCGGCCTGGCGATGGTCATCGCCATCGCGATCGTGTTCATGCTGCTCGTGGCGACGTTCCGTTCCCTGCTGCAGCCGCTCATCCTGCTGGTGTCGATCCCGTTCGCCGCCACCGGCGCGCTCCTGCTGCTGCTGGCGACGGGGACGCCGCTGGGCATCTCCGCGCTGATCGGGATGCTGATGCTCATCGGCATCGTCGTCACCAACGCGATCGTGCTCATCGACCTCGTCAACCAGTACCGCCGGCGAGGCCAGTCCGTGCGCGACGCCGTCTACAACGGCGCCCGCCAGCGCCTGCGCCCCATCCTGATGACCGCTCTCGCGACGATCTTCGCCCTCCTCCCGATGGCGTTCGGCGTCACCGGCTCCAGCGGGTTCATCTCCCAGGACCTCGCCATCGTCGTCATCGGCGGCCTCGTCTCCTCGACCGCGCTCACCCTCGTGCTCGTGCCGGTGCTCTACCAGCTCGTCGAAGCCCGGCGCGAGCGCCGGGCGCAGCGGCGCGCGAGCACCGTGGAGGTGCAGCCCGCCGGATAGCCGGGGCCGGCAGGCGGATGCCGGGGCTCAGACAGCCGAGCGCACGGCATGGCGTGCCGCGGGCGGAGTCGCGTCGTAGCGACGCCGCGCGGCCACGATCGTGCCGGCGCTCCCCTCGAGCAGCTCGGCGAGATCCCGCAGATGCCCGGCCGCGTCTCGGCCGAGCGCGGTCAGCGTGTACTCCACGTGCGGGGGCACCGCGCTGATCACCTCCCGGCGGACGAGACCGTCGCGCTCGAAGGCCTGGAGCGTCTGGGAGAGCATCTTCTCGCTGACGCCGGCGACCCGCCGGCGCAAGGCGTTGAACCGCTGCTCTCCGTCGATGAGGGCGAGCAGCACGATCGGCCCCCACTTGCTCGCGATGTCGTCCAGCGCGGCCCGGGAGGTGCAGTCCCGCTCGAAGACGTCGCTGATCAGGGCGTCGCTGGGCAGATCACCCGCGGCGTCCGCGATCGAGGCGTCGGTCATGGCTCTCAGGATACGACAGCCGGGGTCACATTTCTCAAGGTATGGCACTTTCTGAAACGTCGGCACTATACAATCGCCGTCGATACCCGGAACGCGACCGCGACGCGGCGCGCTCAGCGACATCAGGAGGACGCATGACCACGTACGCGATCACCGGAGCCACCGGCCACCTCGGTCGCCTCGTCATCGAGAAGCTGCTCGAACGCGGAGTGCCCGGAAGCGACATCGTCGCGGTGGTCCGCACCCCGGAGAAGGCCGCCGACCTCGCCGACACGGGAGTGGTCGTGCGTGCCGGCGACTACTCCGCGCCCGCGACCCTCCCGGCCGCCCTCGCCGACGTCGACGTGCTCCTGCTCGTCTCCGGGAGCGAGATCGGACAGCGCCTGCCGCAGCACCGAGCCGTCGTCGACGCCGCGAAGGCCACGGGTGTCGGACGGATCGTCTACACGAGCCTGCCCCACGCGGACACCTCCGAGCTCTCCCTCGCCCCGGAGCACAAGGGCACCGAGGAGTACATCCGCGCCTCCGGCATCCCGTTCGCCTTCCTGCGCAACGGGTCCTACTTCGAGAACTTCCTCCCGCAGCTGGAGAACTACCTCGCCACCGGCGTCATCGTCGGCGCGACGAACGACGCCCCCGTCTCGGGCGTCTCGCGGGCCGACCTCGCGGAGGCCGCCGCCGTCGTGCTCACCACGTCCGGGCACGAGGGGGCCGTCTACGAGCTCGGCGGCGCGCCCTTCACCCAGAGCGACCTCGCCGCCGCGATCACTGCGGTCACCGGCACCCCCGTCGTCTATCAGAACGTCACCGTCCCCGAGCTCGTCGCCATCTACGTCGAGAACGGCCTCGACGAGCAGACCGCGGGACTCATCGCCGACTTCGACGCCGGTACCGCCACGGGAGCGTGGGACATCGACGGCGACGACCTCGCCCGCCTGCTCGGCCGCGAGCCGACCACCCTCGTCGATGCGATCCGCGCGGCGCGGGCCTGATCGTGTCGCAGCGCAACGCCATGACGAGCTCCGGCGATATCGGGATCAGAAGTCTGGCGACGGCCTGACGGCCTCGGCCGTCGGGCTCGGCTGTCGGGCTCGGATGCCCGGGCATGACCCAGGGCCGCTACGCCCCCTCCGGGACGTCCTATTCGAGCGAGGAGCTCGCCGGGATCTCCGAGCGGATCCATGTGGACCTCGGTTTCGGGGGAGCTGCCCCGGCCGTCACCTGAGCACGCTCTATCTGGACCAGGGGGTGCGCTCGACGGGCGGGCCTGATCACCTGCTGCTGCTGCTGTCCGCGGCGCTTCGGATGAGAAGCATGTAGATGCAGCGGTCCATGGCCTCGTAGGCAGCCTTGGCAGTGATCCGCCCTGTCACGAACTGGTTCGCTTGAGATTCCATCACGGCGGCGAAGATCTCGATGACGGACATCGCGTCTGCGGGTTCCGTTGTGCGGAAGCTCTCCAGATAGATGTCGTACGACCGCTCGCGGATCCGTCTCATGCAAGCGACCACCGTCGGGGTGGATATCCGGCTGAGCGTGGTCGAGATCTCACAGAAGTGGGGTTCCCGCTCGAGAAACCGGAAGTCGAGGTGCGTGATGCGCCTGAATCGATCGGCGTCGGTCTCGCCCTCAGCGGGATCCGAGGCGGACAGGCCCTCCCAGCACTCCTCACGCCAGCGCTCATAGGCGAACGCCAACAGCTCATCGCGGGAGGGGAAGTATCTGTAGAGCGTTGCGAGTGCGACCTTCGCCTGCTCGGCGACATCTCGCATCTGCACGCTCGCGCCGGCTGAGCCCCTGATCAGACTCAGCGCCGCGACTATGATCCGCTCCCGGCGCGCGGTGGGCCCACCGGCCAGTTCTTCCTGCATGCCGTCGCTCGCTCTCGGATCCATCAACCCTACCGCGCGGGAGGACCCGCCCGACATCGGTGCGCCACCCCGTGGGGCGCATGCTCTTGACGCCGCCTCTGACTAGAACTAGATTCTAGTTCTACCCGCTTGCGCCCGTCATGGAGACCGAGGCGCGGGTGAACTGCGGTGACGTTCGTCCGTGAACGCCGCCGCCCGCATGAAATGGACGAAGGAGTCTTCTATGAGAATCGGCGATGCGCTGGAGATCGGCGTCTTCCTCATGCCGGCCCATCCGCCCACACGGTCGCTCTACGACGCCGCGCAGTGGGATCTGCAGGTCATCCGATGGGCCGAGGAGCTCGGCTACTCCGAGGCGTGGATCGGCGAGCATTTCACCGCTCCGTGGGAGCCCGTGCCCAGCCCCGACCTGCTCATCGCTCAGGCGCTCACGCAGACCGAGAGGATCCGGCTCGGTGCGGGGACGTTCCTGCTCGCGAACCACCATCCCACCGAGCTCGCGCTTCGCATCGCCTACCTCGACCAGCTCTCCCGCGGTCGTCTCCTGGTCGGAGTCGCTCCCGGGGGACCCGGCAACGACGCGGCGACCTTCGGGTACGACGTCGCATCCGGTGAGAACCGGCGGATGTACCTCGAGTCGCTGAACATCCTGCTCAAGTACTGGACGGACCGTGAACCGTGGGAGTACAAGGGCGAGTTCTGGACCGTCCGGCACGTCGCCGACAACCCGACGATCCTGGCGGCGCACCACCTCTACCCGTATCAGGATCCGCACCCGCCGGTCGGCATGGGCGGCACGAGCTTCCGCTCGGGCTCGCTGACCTACGCCGTGGAGCACGGCCTGATGCCGATGAGCATCATGTGGAGCAAGCACCAGCTCGCAAGCCATGTGCTGGCCCTCGCCGACGGGGAGGAACGAGCGACCAAGCCGGTCGCCGAGATCCGGGCAGATTGGCGCGTCACCGTCGACGTCTTCGTCGCCGACACCGACGAGGAGGCCAGGCGCCTCGCAGTCGACGGACCGATGGGCGAGTTCTGGAACTCCTACCAGCTCCCGGTGATCAAGAACGTCGGCTTCCTCGACATCGTCCGCGAGGACGCCTCCGTCACCGCCGACCAGATCGATTCCGGCTTCATGGCCGACACGCAATGGGCGGTCGGGTCCCCCGACACCGTCGCCGACAAGATCGCCGAGATCATCGAGATCACGGGAGGCCACGGCAAGATCCTGACCGTCGCTCATGACTACACCGAGAACCCGGAGGCATTCCGACACTCGATGGAGCTGTTCGCCCAGGAGGTCCTGCCGCGCTTGCGAGCACGGTTCGCCGACGCCGAGCTTCCGGACTCGTTCCGCGCAGCCGTGGCCAGCTAGGCCGCTCTGGTCGCCTACGGCACCGACCTCACCGAGCTGGCCGTGGCCAGCTAGGCCGCTCTGGTCGCCTACGGCACCGACCTCACCGAGCTATCGGGCCAGATCGAGGGCGACGTCGATGATCATGTCCTCTTGGCCGCCGACGACGCGGCGGCGGCCGAGTTCGAGGAGGACCTCGGCTTCGGAGACGTGGTAGCGCTCCGCGGCGCGTCTGGTGTGGAGCAGGAACGAGCTGTAGACGCCTGCGTATCCGAGGAGCACGCTTCCGCGATCGAGTACCGGGAGCTTCCCCGCACCGATGGCGGCCACCGTGTTCTCGGCCAGGTCGAGCAACTCCAGCGTCGAGATCCCGGTTGCGGCCCCGGCGCGATCGAGTGCGGCGGACAGGACCTCGGTAGCAGCGTTGCCGGCGCCGGCGCCGAGCCCCCGGCAGGATCCGTCGAGGATCTGCGCACCGGCTTCCGCCGCGGCCAGTGCGTTGGCCACACCGATGCCGAGGTTGTTGTGGGCGTGCATGCCGACCCGGACTCCGTCGCCGACGGCGCGGGAGACCGCGTCGACTCGGGCGACGACCTGGTGCGGGAGCATCGCGCCGGCGGAGTCGACGACGTAGACGGTGTCGGCACCGGCGTCGGCCATGATCGACGCCTGGAGGCCGAGGTCCTCCGGGGAGAGCATGTGCGACATCATCAGGAACCCGACGGTCTCAAGGCCCAACCGCTTCGCCTCGCCGAGGTGCTGGATCGCGATGTCGGCCTCGGTGCAGTGAGTGGCGATTCGGACGACATCGATTCCGGCGTCCACGCCATGGCGGAGGTCGGTGATCGTGCCGATCCCTGGCAGTAGCAGCGCGGCGAGTTTCGCGTTGTGGATCTGGCGTCGGGCGACGGTGATGAGGTCCAGGTCGCTGTGCAGGGCGAAGCCGTAGGTGAAGGAGGATCCTCCGAGGCCGTCGCCGTGGGTGACCTCGATGACCTCGACCCCGGCGGTGTCGAGGCCATGACTGATGCGTTCGACATCCGAGGTCGTGAAGCGGTGCGCGACAGAGTGCGACCCGTCGCGCAGGGTCGTGTCGCAGACGGAGATTCTGCGCCCGGCCAGCGGCGGCGTGTCTGCGCCTCCGACGACGGGTGAGTCGAAGCCCGGGGCGGGTTCCCTCTCGCTGGCGGATTCGAGATCTGGTGTCGGCGATGCGCTGGTCACGGTGTTCTCCTGAATGGTGGTCAACGGCGGACGAGGGCCGTGCGGGGCGTGATCGACGGAGCGAGTCGTTCAGCGGTCGCGACGGCCGCGGCCGTGATGATGTCGAGATTGCCGGCGTAGGCGGGCAGGTAGTCGCCCGCCCCGGTCACCCGCAGGAAGACGCTGACCTTGGTTGATCCGTCCGGGCCGAGGCCAGGCTCGATGAGCGGGTCGGAGACGAGCTCGTATCCGGGGACGTATCCCTGCACGGTGTCGACCATGGTGTGGATCGCCTCGCGGATGGCGTCGGCGTCGACACCGGCCGGCACGGCGGCGAACACGGTGTTGCGCATGATGATCGGCGGCTTCGCCGGGTTGAGCACGATGATCGCCTTCCCACGGCCCGCACCACCGACGCGTACCAGCGCGTCGGACGTCGTCTCGGTGAACTCGTCGATGTTCGCGCGGGTGCCAGGCCCGGCTGCGCGGCTGGCGAGTGTGGAGACGATCTCCGCGTAGTCGACGGTGGCGACCCTGCTGATGGCTGCGACGATCGGCACCGTGGCCTGCCCCCCGCAGGTGACGAGGTTCAGGTTGGGCTCCGTGCGGATGGCGTCCAGATTGACGGAGGGCACGACGTAGGGGCCGACCGCGGCCGGGGTCAGATCCAGCGCGGTCAACCCGGCCTCCCGGTATCGGGGCGCGTTCGCCGCGTGCGTGCTCGCGGAGGTCGCCTCGAACACGAGATCGATGCCGAGATCGTCGACCTGGGCGAGGAGCGCGTCGACGCCGTCGCTGGTGGTGGCGATTCCCGCGCGCTTGGCTCTGGCCAGTCCATCGGAGTCCGGGTCGATGCCTACCAGCAGAGCTGCGTCCAGCGACTCGGAGCGACGGATCTTGGCGATCAGGTCGGACCCGATATTGCCCGACCCGACGACGGCGCATCGAATGGCCATGGGTGCCTCATCTCTCTCCGTGCCCCCGACGGACTCGGCGGCACGAAGGCCATTGTTCGACAGAGTGCGACGGCATCCCAATCAGAGTTCCGGCCCCCGGAACAGGTGTTCGTCACGTCGGCGCTCCTGGGTCATAGTCGGTGGAGACGGTGGCCGCGACGCGCGCGGAACCCGCCCAGCGGTCAGTGACGACACAGAAGGCAGTGCCTTCCGGATCGCCATACCGACGAAGCATGGCGGCTCGCTCGAGCCCCGGAAAGGACATGAACGACATGGGAGAAGCAATCGCGGTGGGCATCACCCACTTTCCTATGCTCGCCGGCGCAGACACGCACATGGCGAACCTGCTGAAGGGGACCCTCCGAGACCCCGACATTCCCGAGGACCGCAAGGACCCGGCCAACTGGCCGGCGATCATGCGTGAGGAATGGGGTGAGGACGGCGGGATCGCCGCAGCGGCCAGGCACCGGCAGGACTGCCTTGACGGCATCCAGGTCGGCCGCGCCGCGATCGATGAGTTCGCGCCGGACGTTCTCGTCGTCTGGGGGGACGACCAGTACGAGAACTTCCGGGAGGAGGTCATCCCGTCCTTCTGCGTACTCGCCTACGGCGACACCGAGGTCGACCCGTTCGGGGTGCTGCGCATGCTGAAGATCCCCAACGTGTGGGGGCTGCCCCAGGAGGGCACCTCGTTCATGATGCACGGGGATGCCGTGTTCGGCAAAGAGCTCGCCAGCGGCATACTCACCGAGGGCGTCGACATCGCCTACTCCTACGAGAAGCGCGAAGGCATCCACTTCCCGCACGCATTCGGCAACACGCAGGCGTTCCTGGACTACGACAACATCGGCAAGGAGTTCCCCTACACGATGGTGCCGATCGCGGTGAACTGCTACGGCGAGCACGTCATCGCCCGCAGAGGAGGCCTCGCCACGTTCGCCGAGATCAATCGAGGCGAGAAGCTCGACCCCCCCGGTCCGTCGCCACAGCGATGCTTCGAGCTCGGCAAGGCGGTCGCCAAGACGATCAAGGCGAGCGGCAAGCGCGTCGCCCTGGTCGCCTCGTCCAGTTGGTCGCACGCCTTCCTCAACGACAAGGACTGGCACCTGCACCCCGATACGGACGCGGACCGACGCCTCTACGACGCGCTCGTCGCCGGCGACTACGACGCCTGGCTGAGCGTGACGACCCGCGACATCATCGACGCCGGACAGCACGAGATGCTCAACTGGTTCTGCATGCTCGGCGCCGTGAAAGAACTCGGCCTGACCCTCGACTGGAGCAGCTTCGTGGAGACCGGGATCTTCAACTCCAACAAGTGCTTCGCGGTGTACCGATGAGCGCGGCCATCCCGACGGCGAGCGACGTCGTCATCGTCGGAGGAGGCCCGGTGGGCCTGGTCAACGCGCTCGCACTCGGACGCGAAGGCGTCACGGTCAGGGTGATCGAAGCCCAGACGGATGTGAGCGACGAGCCTCGCGCCATGGTGTACAACTGGTCGGTGCTAGACGGGCTCGAGCCACTCGGCCTTCTCGAGGACGCGAAGCGGAGAGGGTTCGTCTCCCAGAACGTGCACTACCTCGTGCTGGCCACCGGAGAGGCGGTGGACCTCGACTTCACGATCCTGGAGGGCAAAGCCGACCATCCCTACAACCTGCACCTAGGCCAGGACAAGATGGTGCGCCTGCTGCTGGAACACCTGAAACAGCACCCGAACGTCACCATCGAATGGGGCACCAAGGTCACCTCCCTCGAGCAGGACGCCGATGGCGTCACCGTCACGGCTGAGGGCCCGACCGGCTCACGAGTGTTTCGCGGCGGTTGGGCGATCGGCACGGACGGCGCACGCAGCACCGTCCGCAAGCAGCTCGGCATCGAGTTCGAGGGCCTCACCTGGCCGCACCGGTTCGTCGCGACCAACGTGCGGATCGACCTCGGCTCCCGCGGCTACCGGCCCGTGACCTATCAGGTCGACCCGAAGTACGGTGCGGTCGTCTCGCAGATCGACACCACCGGCCTGTGGCGGGTGACGTACTGCGAAGACTCAGCCCTCCCGGACGAAGGCGTCGGCGACCGCATCCCGGACTTCTTCCGTGCGATGCTCGGGGAGGATGTCGACTACGGGCTCGAACTGTACTCCGCCTATCGGATGCACCAGCGGGTGGCGCAGACCCTGCGGGTCGGCCGTGTGGTCCTGGCCGGTGACGCCGCACACGCGACCAACCCGACCAGCGGGTTCGGTCTCACCTCGGGCCTGTACGACACGTACGCGCTCTACCCGACGCTGGCCGCGATCATCCGCGGCGAAGCATCACCCGACCTGCTCGACGTCTACTCCGAGGACCGCCGGCAGGCGTTCCTCAACATCGTCTCCCCCGTGTCGACGGAAACCAAGCGGATCATCTTCGTCGACGATCCCGAACGGCTCGGACAGGACCTCGCCGAGCTCCGGCGGGTGGCGGCGTCACCGGAGCTGCAACTCACGAAGTTCATGGCCGGCCGGGCGATCGGAACGCCGACCCCCGTCGACCAGCAGCTTGCCAGCGCCTGACCTCCCGCCAGGAAAAGCGCACCGAGCCAGAGATAGGACGCACCGAGCAGATTCGAAAGGGGACCGTGGGTCGGCACACCGTCGCCACGGTCCCCTTTCCCTTTCCCGTCGATGCCCCCAAGTTCGACTCTGCGAACCGTGAGGGGTCCGGGTTGCCCCAGGAGCGGGGTCGGCCATTTGGATAAAGCAGAACGACGAGACCCTCGGAGGAGGACGGCGCTAGCCGTTCTCCTCCGAGGGTCTGCGGGGGCCGTCAGAACTCACGCACGGGTGTCTCCTGTCGGCGTGGGCGGCGGCAGCGGTTCCGTCGTGGCTGGTGCTGTGACAGTGAGGCCTGCCTTCGCCCGGAGCGCGTACCGGCCGTGGACGATGACGCCGAAAAGGAACGCGGTGATCAGGGAGAGAGCGCCGTAGACGGCGGGAGGCAGGGACATCACGACGTTGCCGAGCACGCTCTGGGCGATCACGATCGCCAGAGTCGCGTTGTGGATACCGATCTCGAACGAACTGGCGACGGCCTGCGGGCGGTCGATCCTGAACAGTCGGGGAACGAAGAACCCGACCAGAAGGCTCAGCAGGCAGAGCAGGACAGCGATGCCGGCCAGGGAACCGAGATTGGCGAGGAGGATGGCACTGTTGGAGATGATGGAACCGACCATCACCGCGACGAGGATGACCACCGACGCGATCCGGACGGGCCTGTCCATCGCCAGAGCGAAACGCGGCCACAGCCTGCGGACGGTCATCCCGACGGCGACGGGGCCGAGGACGATGAGGAAGACCTCGATCGTCTTGTCGATCTGCAGACCGATCTGTCCGCCCTCCGGCATGAAGTAGGCGAGCGAGAGGTTGACGACGATAGGAAGGGTCACGACGGCGGTGATCGCGTTGATCGCGGTGAGACTGATGTTCAATGCGATGTCGCCTCGGAAGAGGTGGCTGAACACGTTCGCGGTCGTCCCACCCGGGGACGCGGCGATCAGCATCATGCCGACCGCGAGGACCGGGGGGAGCTGGAACGCGCTGACCAGAGCGAAAGCGATCAGCGGCAGCAGGATCAGCTGGCAGCCAAGCGCGACAAGGACGGCTTTCGGCTGCCGGGCGACCCGCCGGAAGTCGCCGACGGTCAGGCCGAGGCCGAGGCCGAACATGACCACGCCGAGCGCGATGGGCATCACGACAGTCTGCAAGACGGCGCCCATCAGCCTCTCCCTCGGGGTGAGCGGATGTTGGTGTGCATGGGATCTCCTTTGATCGATGCGGATGTGATGGATGGATGGATGGGTCGTGGGCGGCGGCCTTCGGGACGGGTCTATTCCGGGTCTATTCCGGGTCTATTCCGGGTCCATCCCGGTCTATCCCGGGGCGAACCGGGTGCTCACGGTGCCGAGCCCGCTGAGGGTCGCGTGCACGCTATCGCCTGGGCCGACGGGGACCATCGCGCCCAGCGCGCCGGTGAGCACGATGTCGCCGCGTCGCAACGGGGTGCCGAGCGCGCTCATCGTGTCGGCCAGCCACACGGCCGCGAGCAGCGGACTGCCGAGGCAGTCCGCGCCGCGGCCCGCCGAACGCGGCTGCCCGTTGACGGTCAGGGTCATCTCGATTCCGGGGAGATCGACGTCGTCGATCCGGTGGCTCCGGCGCCCCAGCACGTAGCGTCCGAGGGAGGCATTGTCGGCGACGGTGTCCAGGAACGAGATGTCCCAGTTCGCGACGCGGGAGTCCGTGACCTCGAGCGCGGCGACGATGTGGTCGACGGCGGCGGCCACATCGGCGGCAGTGTGGTCCGCCGCGGTGAGGTCGGAGCCGAGGACGAACGCCACCTCCGCCTCAACGCGCGGCTGCAGGAGGACGCCGGCGGGGATCGTCGCGCCATCCGGGTGCCCGAGCTCGGTGAACAGCGTTCCGAAGTCGGGCCGGTCGACGCCCAGCTGCCGTTGGACGGCGTCCGACGTGAGCCCGATCTTCCGTCCGGAGACGTGCCACCCGTGCTCCGCCACGAGCCGGTCGACGTTCCGCTGCTGCACGGAGTACGCCACCCGGTCGTCCTGATCGAGCAGGATGCCGCGGACCGGATCGCAGGGGATCATGCTCCGCCCGGCGGTCCAGAGCCGTTCGGCGGCTTGCTCGACGACGCTCATTCCAGCCGGTCCCGCATGAACGTCAGGATCTGCTGCTCGAACTCGTGCCGTGCCTCCAGCTGACACCAGTGGCCGCAGTTCGGGATGACGTGCAGGCGGGCGTTGCGCATCTGATGCAGCATGTGCAGCGACGAGTCCAGCGTCAGCACCCGGTCCTCACGCCCCCAGATCAGCAGCGTCTCATGGGAGAGCTCGCCGATCCGCTTCCAGTGCTGAGGGCCCATCGTGGGCCAGTTCTTGAACATGCGGGCGTTGTACGCCATCGCGCCCGGCTCGATCGCGGCCTCGTAGCGTTCTCGGATCAGCTCCTCCGGCACGGCATCACCGTCGAAGGTCAGCGCGTCGACCAGCTGCTTGGTGCGCTCGAGGGATGCCCCTGGGCCCGAGTAGAACGACGTGAGCACGGTGCCTGCATGGGTCGGGTACTCGCTGGTCACCGGGAGCGAGCCTCCGGCGGGAGCCATCAGGATGAGCTTGTCGACCCGCGAGGGGTTGTTGAGGGCGAACTCGAGAGATGCAGCACCGCCCATGGAGTTCCCCACCGGGGTGACCTGGTCGATGCCCAGCTCGTCGATGAGCTCGAGGAGGACCTTCGCGGTGAGTTCGTGCTGCGGGGTGTCGTGCGCGGGCTTCTCGGAGAGCCCGAAGCCCGGCTGGTCGACGAGCAGCACCCGAAAGTGCGGGGTAAGCACCGGGAGGTTCTGCCTGAAGTTGCTCCAGCCGCTCGCTCCGGGGCCGCCACCGTGCAACATCAGCAGCACCGGGCCGGAACCGGCGTCGTGGTAGTGGATGCGCATCGTCGGGAGGTCGACGAAAGTCGACGTCGATTCCCTCGTCAGTTCGAGAGCGGTTGCCATGAGGTCTCCTCAGAGTATGTTGCGGCGGATCGGTTGGGAGCGGGGCGGATTCCCAGGAATCCGAGGAGCGTCGCACCGTCGACGCCCGCCGCATCCGGGGCGGTGTGGAGGATGTCCTGGACAGCCCGGTCGAGGGTCTCGCGTGCGGTCGGCAGGTAGCCGGGGAGGAAAGGGTGGTCGGTGCCGAGCACGAGACGGTCGACGCCGAATCGTTCGACCAGCAAAGCCAGCTGCGACGGGTCGAACACGATGGAGTCGACCCAGAGCCGGCGCAGCAGCTGATCGAACCGCCGGACCGTCGCGCCGGGGTCGCTCTGCTCGGCGAACCATCGCATCCGGGCGAACGCCCAGGCGAGGGTTCCGCCGCCGTGCGCCAGGAGGACCCGGAGCCCGGGATGTCGTTCCAGCACACCGCCGAAGACGAGCGCGGACCCGGCCATCGCGGTGTCGGTGAGCATGCCGAGACCGAACTCGTCAGGCTGCCCGTGTCGCCGGATCACCCCCGGGAGTTGGGTCGGATGGACGAAGAGGGGAACGTCGAGACGCTCTGCGGCGGCGAAGAACGGCGACAGCGCGGGATCGTCGAGTTCCCGGCCCGCCGGCGACGTTCCGATCTCGATGCCGGCCAGATCGAGCTCGATGGTCACGCGTTCCAGCTCGTCGACCGCGGCAGCGACATCCTGAAGCGGCACGGCGCCGAAGCCGATCAGCCGCCCCGCGGACCGCGCCACCGCGTCGGCGATCAGCTCGTTTTGCCGGCCGTGGAACCGGCGAGCGGCAGCGGGCTCCGCCCAGTCGACCAGGGTGACCGGTACGGGGGAGATCACCTGCCGGTCGATGCCGCCTTCGGACAGCTCCCGCAGACGGGCGGGGACATCCCAGGTCGACGCGGTCACGCGCCGGAACGGGGTCTCGCCGCGCACGATCCATCCCGAGCCGTCCGGGTCGATCTCGAGTCGAGGCCATCGCGGGTCCGAGTCGGGGGCTGAGCCGATGCCCGTGGGGAAGAAGTGCGCGTGCGCATCGATCACGGGAGTCGGATCGCTCGATTCGAGGCCGGCTGAGCCCTGTGGAACAGGCATGAGCGGTTCTCCTCCGTTTCCCGGCGACGTTGCACGAGCGGCACGCGGCGAACTCGTTCCTCGGATCGTACGATCGGTGATCGGCCCCGCGGAGCGAGTGTTCCGGCCGCCGGAACTCCCGCCCCGTTCGGCTGGTACCGTTGGAGAACACGGGCGCAATGGGGCATCCGTGAGGAGTGCGAGGACTTTATGCCCAGGCGGCTAGCCGAAGGAGAGGGCGTCGACGGACTCGAGTCGGCCTCGATCCTGCTCACGGCAAGCGCCATCCTGAACGCGTTCACGAGCGCAACCCGCTCGATGACGCTGAGTGAGATCTCTCGGGCCAGTGGGCTCGCCAAGTCGACGGTCCACAGAGTCGCAGCCCGGCTGGTCGACATCGGCGCGCTGGACAAGCGAGATGACTACTACTCGATCGGCATGGGAATGTTCGCACTCGGGGCGCTGTCCGCCGAGATGACCCTGCGAGAGATCGCGATGCCGCACCTCGAAGCGCTGCACATGCGCACCGGGCAAACGGTGCATCTCGCAGTGCTCCGGGGAAGGTCGGTGATCTACCTCGAGAAGCTGCGCGCCCCCGGCGCGCACCGTTCGCCCTCCGCCATCGGCGGCGACATGCCTGCTCACGCGACCGCGGTCGGCAAGGTCCTCCTCGCAGCCGAGCCCGACACCGCGCTGGACCTGTGGTTCGAGACTCGGCTGGCCGCGGTCACCCCCCGGACCATCACCGATCCCCGACGGCTGCGGACCGAGGTCGACACAGTGCGCGCACAAGGGTTCGCCGTGGAACGAGAGGAGGCGGCCGTCGGGCTCGCGTGCATAGCCGCGCCGATCCGAGTGCACGGCTCGACCGTCGCAGCGCTCTCCGTCGCGTTCCCCGCATCATCAGACGAATCACGGGTGAGGGACCCGCTGCGCGCGACGGCGACGAACATCTCACGCTCCGTCACCGAGCACTGCCGTGAGGGACGCCTGGTCATCGACTAGGACACGGGGGAGCGAGCTGCTCCCGGCGAGGGGCGGAGACCGTGTCCTATCCGCAGACGCTCGCCCGGCTCCGCCGTGCGGGTCGAAGCGGGGCAGACTAGTCAGTCTGAACCTCTGGTCGGCACCGGGCATGGTCTGCCGGCCCTGTGATGGAGAAGGAAGCACAGCACATGGGACTCACCGATTTCCGCACCTTCGGCCGTACCGGGCTGCGGATCAGCCCGCTCACCCTCGGCGCGATGACCTTCGGCGATCCGAGCTGGGGCGCCGACGTCGAGACGTCGGAGGCGATCATCGACCGCTACCTGGCCGCGGGCGGCAACGCGATCGACACCGCCAACGGCTACACCGAGGGGCGGTCCGAGCAGACCATCGGCGGCTACCTGGGCAAGCGCCCCGGTCTGCGGGACCGGCTCGTGATCGCGACGAAGTTCGCCGGGAACATGTTCCCCGGCGACCCCAACGGCGGCGGCGCGGGACGCAAGGCCATCGTCCAGCAGCTCGACGCCTCGCTGACCCGGCTGGGCACGGACTACGTCGACCTGTACTGGCTGCACAACCACGACCCGCACACCCCGATCGAGGAGACCGTCGCCACCCTCGACGATCTGGTGCGCGCCGGGAAGATCCGCTACGTCGGGCTCTCCGACACCCCGGCCTGGGAGGTCGCCCGGGCCGCGACGATCGCCGAGCTGCGCGGCTGGGCGCCGGTCGCGGGCATCCAGGTCGAGTACTCCCTCGCGGCGCGCACCGTGGAGGGCGAGCTGTTCGGCGCCGCCCGCGCGCTCGGCCTCGGGGTGACCCCGTGGAGCCCGCTCGCGGCCGGCGTGCTCTCGGGCAAGTACACGCGTGAGAACCAGCGACCCGCCGACTCGGGCCGCGCCGCCCTGGGCCGCTCCGCGCACCTGACCGAGGCGACCTTCACCCTGCTCGACGCCCTCGCCGGGATCGCCGGAGCCCTCGGCACCACCGTCGCCGCCGTGGCGCTGGCGTGGGTGCGGCAGCAGCAGCCGGTCACGACCACCCTCATCGGCGCGCGCACCGTCGCCCAGCTCGACGCGAACATCGCCTCGCTCGACGTGACGATCCCCGCCGAGGACCTCGCCCGCCTGGACGAGCTCACCGCCCCCGACCTGGACTTCCCGTTCGCGTTCCTCGACCGCACCGCCCGCAACTGGCAGCAGGCCGGCACCACCATCAACGGGCTGGCCTCCGCGCCATTCCGCCGCGGCTGACCCGGCCGAGCCGACGGGGCGCTCAGCCCACTTCCGCAGTCACCATCGGCTTGACGACGGTGCCGAGCAGTTCGATGTGACGCATGAGCATCGCGTGCGGAAGCCGGCCGAAGTCGGCCTCGACGATGTGCCGGTCGTGGTGGATGAGGCCGTGCAACGTGATGATGCGTTCGGCGATCTGCTCGCCGGTGCCGGTGAAGAACGAGCCCTGCTGCTGGGTCTGCCGGTTGTAGAGGTCGCGGGGGAAGGGTCGTCCGCTCATCTCTCGACTGCGGGTGTCGAAGTGCGGCCACCAGTAGTCGGCGGCGTCCACGGACTCGTCGGCGATGAGGCCCACGTTGGCGAAGCCGATCCTCACGTCCTCTGCCGGGGTGCCGGCCTGCGCGGAGGCCTCGCGGTAGAGCCGGGCGAGGGGCTCGAAGCGGGCGGGGTCGGCGCCGACATCGCTGAAGAAGACCCGGGCGTGCTGGCGGGCGGCGCGGATGATGGAGTTGGGGTTGCCGCCGGTGGCGAGCCAGATCGGGATCTCTCGCTGCTCCGGTCGGGGCACGATCACCGCGTCGTGCAGCGGGGGCCGGAACCGACCGGACCAGGTCAGCCGCTCCTGCCTGCCGAGCTGCTGCAGCAGGTCGAACTTCTCGGCGAACGCGTCGTCGTAGTCGGCGAGGTCGACCCCGAACAGCGTGAAGGGCTCGGGCGCTGCCCCGCGTCCGGCGGTGATCTCCACGCGGCCGTTCGAGAGGGCGTCGATGGTGGCGAACTGCTCGTAGACGCGGACCGGGTCGTCGGCGGCGAGCACGGTGATCGAGCTGCCCAGCCGGATGCGGGTGGTGCGGGCCGCGGCGGCGGCCAGGACGGTGCCCGGGTTGGGGATCGGCATGCCGGCCTGGTGGTGTTCGCCGACGCCGAAGTAGTCCAGGCCGACCTGCTCGGCGAGCTCGATCGCCTCCAGCAGGTTGCGGATGCCTTGCGCGGAGGAGATCGGCTTTCCCGTCGCGGGGTCGATCTCCACCGAGCCGAAGCTCAGACCGCCTATCTCCATGCCGCTTCCTCCCTGTGCGCGCCGTTCGCCCGGGTGTCGGCGAACCGGGCCAGCTCTGCTCGCGGCCCGTCCGCGGTGAGGCGGTCGCTGAAGATCGTCGTGCCCGGCTGGAACGCGGCGCCGACGGCGAGGGGACCCGCCTGGATCGGGTCGTGGCCGAGCTCGTGGCAGCCGATGTGGTTGAGCGTCTTCGCGATCCGTGCGCCGGGCAGGAACGCCTGGACCACGTCACTGCTCGTGAGGGTCGTGTCCGCGAAGTCGGGCAGGCGCCCCTCGATGGGCTCCCGGTAGTCGACGACGGCACGGTCGATCGCGGTGCCGACCTTGCCGGCGCCGAGGATCCCGAGGCTGGTCATGAGGCGACCGCCGCTGAGGTCTGGCCGAGCTCCTTGTCGACGATGGGCTTGACCCGGGTGCCGAGCAGCTCGATCGTGTGCAGGAAGTCGCGCTGGGGCAGATGGCCGTAGTCGACCTCGAGGAACTGGCGCACGTGGCCCAGCGCGCCGTGCAGGCGGATGATGCGCTCGGCGATCTCCTCCGGCTCGCCGACATAGAACGCCGCATCCGGGGCGGTCTGCTGCTCGAACCAGTCCCGGTCCGGCGGGGTGAACCCGCGCACCGGAGCGATGACCTGCGCACGCTCGTCCCAATGCGTCCACCAGGTGTCCCGCGCCCGCTGCGCGTTCGTGTCCAGGTAGCCGGGGTTCGCGACCGCGACCCGGATGTCCGCCCGGGGCGTGCCGGAGGCGGCCGCGCTGCGCCGGTAGAGGTCCACGAGCGGGGCGAACCGTGCCGGATAGCCGCCGATGATGCCGTAGGCGATCGGCATCCCCAGCTGCCCCGCCCGCGCCGAGGAGGTCGGGCTCCCGCCGGTGCCGAGCCAGATGGGGAGCTTGCCGTGCTCGGGGCGCGGAACGACGAGCGCGTCATCCAGCGAGGCTCTCACCGTGCCGCTCCAGGTGACGCGCTCGCGCTCGTTCAGCGCGAGCAGCAGCTCGAGCTTCTCCGCATAGAGCCGGTCGTAGTCGGCCAGGTCGTAGCCGAACAGGGGAAAGGACTCGGTGGACGAGCCCCGACCCGCGGTGATCTCCGCACGCCCCCCGGAGATCGCGTCGACCGTGGCGAACTGCTGGAAGACCCGCACCGGGTCGTCCGTGCTGAGCACGGTGACCGAGCTGCCCAGCCGGATCCGCTTGGTCGCCGCCGCGCCCGCGCCGAGGATCACAGCGGCGGCGGATGCGGGCATCTCCCGGGTGTGGTGCTCGCCGATCCCGAAGTAGTCCAGGCCGACCTCGTCGGCCAGGGCGATCGCCTCGACGAGGTTCCGCATCCCCTCGGCCGTCGACCCGATCTCGCCCGTCTCCGGGTCCCTCTGCACGCTCCCGAAGCTGTAAACGCCGAGTTCCACGCCCGCACCTCATTTTACTCAATACAAAAGATGATCTATGTAGCCAATCATATGACATCGAGAGCAAACGCGGGTAGAATCCAGACATGTCCACGTCGACGCTGAACCATCCCGGGGATCTGGGGTGGACCCTCGGCATCCTGCTGCGCGCCTATCAGAAGCGCACCGACGCGCTCGTGACGCACCTGCCGGGGGGCCCACGCGGCTTCGCCCTGCTCTCGACCGTCATCCATCACGAGCCGCCGAGCCAGCTGGCCCTCGCCGGCAGGCTCGGCATCGACCCCACCGTGATGACCTACCTCATCGACACCCTGGTGTCCGCCGGCCTCGTCGAACGACGCCAGGATCCGAACGACCGCCGAGCGCGGCGCATCATCGCCACCGAGGCGGGGCGCTCCGCGCTCGCCGAATGCGAACGCGCCGTCGAGCAGGCGGAGCAGGAGTTCCTCGCGCCCCTCCCGGCCGGAGAGCGCGCCGGACTCCTCGCCCTCGTCTGCCGGTTCGCCACCGAGCTGCGCACCATCGACCCGACGCTCGACCCCTGTGAGGCGGTCGAGACACCGGGCGCTCGGGCGGCTGTGCCGCCCACGGCCTCCCGAGGAGCGATCAGGAGATGACGACCGACCCCGACAACGCCTGGAGCATCGAGCGCGACGATCTGCCGCTGGAGCTGCGATCGATCGCCGTTCTGCCCGCCGACGATTCCTATGCGGGGCTGCAGACCGTCCCGTTCCGCGCTGGGGCGCCCGCGGTGATCCTGCAGCCGGCGACGGTCGACGAGCTGCGCGCCGCCCTCGTCTTCGCCCGCGCGCACCCGCAGGTCCCGCTCGGGATCCGCAGCGCCGGTCACGGCATCGGCGGCCGGTCGACGAACGTCGGCGGCATCGTGATCAGCCTCTCCCGCTTCGACCGGGTGTCGATCCTCGACGAGGACCGCCGTCTCGTGCGCATCGGACCCGGCGCGACGTGGGGGCGCGTCGCCACCGTGCTGGAGGACCACGGCTGGGCGCTGACCTCCGGTGACAACCCGAACGTCGGCGTCGGCGGTCTCACGACCGCGGGAGGGATCGGCTTCTTCGCCCGCGAGCACGGGCTCACCATCGACCGGCTGCGCGCGGCCGACGTGCTGCTGGCCGACGGGCGTCAGGTACGAGCCGACCCGACGGAGAATGCGGAGCTGTTCTGGGGTATCCGCGGCGGCCTGTCGAACTTCGGCATCGTGACCGCGTTCGAGTTCGAGGCGCACCCGGTCGGGACCGTGGGGTTCGCGCAGCTCACGCTCGACGCCTCGGCGGGGGCCGCAGGGCTGCTCCAGCGCTGGGGGCGGACCCTGGAGGCGTCCCCCCGCACCGTGAACAGCTTCGTCACCCTGATGCCGACGCCAGGGCCGTCCGGGCCACTGAGCGGGCCCGCCGTGGCGATCGTCAGCATCCTGGTCGACAGCGCGGACGAGCAGGTCGCGGCCGACCTCATCGGCCCGTTCCGGGAGATCGGGACTCTCGTCGCCGAACGCGTCCTGCA
>Ga0182749_1000326_pt1 | contig 47719 bp, 45 predicted proteins | sample eDN3rd37CKraftMG_FD_128875 | JGI IMG/M metagenome (GOLD analysis project Ga0182749, IMG submission 128875) | Enriched Miracle-Growth compost microbial communities from Emeryville, California, USA - eDNA 3rd pass 37_C Kraft MG (version 2) (version 2) ...
ACGAGCAGCTTCTCGATCGTCACGCCGTGCTGCGCGGCGGCGGCCTTCAGCCGGTCGAGATCGCCGCCCGCGTCGACGAAGGCGCCGCGCATCGTCTTCGTGCACCAGAGCAAGGTGCAGTTCTGCTGAAAGGCGGTGACCGGGATGATCGCGGCCTTGAGCGGCGGGGTGGCGGGCGGCGGGGTGGCGGGCTGGTCCATGCGCCCTAGATGCCCATCGCGGCGGCAAAGACAAGCGCCGGGGTGAAGCGCGGCGCCAACGGGGTTGCGATGCGGCCACCGTCCGGGGCATCGGGGAAGGATGATCGCTCCGCCGCCTCCCTTCGTCCTGCTCGACGACGCGCGCCTGTCCGGCAGGGGCCGCGCGCGGCTCTATCGCGATCCGGTGGAGACGATCGAGGCGCGGACCCCCGGCGAGGTCGCCCCCGCGCTCGAACGGCTGCGCGCGGCGCGCGCGGACGGGCTGCACGCCGCCGGCTGGCTCGGCTACGAGGCGGGGCATGCGCTGGAACCCCGGCTCGCCCCGTTCGCCGCGCCCGCCACGCCGGAGGCGCCGCCGCTGCTCTGGTTCGGGCTGTTCCGCGATGTGGCGCTGCTCGACGAGGCGGCGGTGGCCGCCTTCCTGCCCGATCCGGCGGGCGCCTGGGCGGGCCGCCCGCGTCCGCGCATCACGCGCGCCGCCTATGACGCGGCGGCGCGGCGGGTGCTCGACTATATCGCGGCGGGCGACATCTATCAGGCCAATCTGAGCTTCCGCGCCGACGTGCCGGTCGCGGGCGCTCCGCTGGCGCTTTACGCGCGGATGCGCGACGCCAGCCGATCGGGCTGGGGCGGGGTGGTGTGGAGCGGGCGGCACTGGCTGCTCTCCTGCTCGCCCGAGCTGTTCTTCACGCTCGAGTCGGGACGGCTCGCCGCGCGGCCGATGAAGGGCACGGCGCCGCGCGGGGCCGATCCGGCGGCGGACGCGCAGGCGATCGCGGCGCTGTCGACCGATCCCAAGGAGCGTGCCGAAAACCTGATGATCGTCGACCTGCTGCGCAACGACCTGTCGCGCGTCGCCAGGGCGGGCAGCGTCGCCGTGCCGGCCCTGTTCACGGTCGAGACCTATCCCACGCTCCACACGCTGACCTCCACCGTCACCGCGACGCTCGCCCCCGGCCGCGACGCGATCGACGTGATCGGCGCGATCTTTCCCTGCGGATCGGTGACGGGCGCGCCCAAGATCCGCGCGATGGAGATCATCGACGAGGTGGAAGCCGATCCGCGCGGCCCCTATACGGGATCGATCGGATGGCTTGATCCGGCGGGCGATGGCGCGTTCAATGTCGTCATCCGAACGCTGGTGATCGGGGAAAGGGGGACGGATGCGGTCATCGGGCTGGGCTCTGCCGTCGTCGCCGATTCGACCGCGGCGTCCGAATGGCGCGAATGCCTCGCCAAGGGCGCGTTCGTGACCGCCGCCATGCCCCCCTTCGACCTGATCGAGACGATGCGCTTCGATCCCGTCGACGGCGTCGTCGATCTCGATCGCCACCTCGCCCGGATGAAGGCATCCGCCGAGCGCCTCGATTTCGTCTTCGACCGGCACGAGGCGCGCAACGAGCTTCAGGCCGCGACCTTCCGGCTGCGCGATCCCCGCAAGCTGCGGCTGCGCCTGGGGCGGAGCGGCGCGATCGCGATCGAGGTGCGTGCCCTCCCCGCCGCCCCGGACGGGCCGGTCACGGTGGCGCTGGCGCCGCTGCCGGTCGCGCGGGACGACTTTCGCATCGCCCACAAGACCAGCGACCGCGCCTTCTACGACGAGGCGCGCCGCCGGGCGGGCGCGTTCGAGACTGTGTTCATCGATGCCGACGGCTTCCTGACCGAGGGCAGCTTCACCACCATCTTTGTCGAGCGCGAGGGCAGGCTGCTCACCCCGCCGCTCGCGCGCGGGCTGCTGCCGGGCGTGCTGCGCGCGCGCCTGATCGAGGAGGGCGACGCGGTCGAGGCGGAGCTGACGCCGGCCGATCTCGATGGCGGATTCCTGGTCGGCAACGCGCTGCGCGGCCTGCTCCCCGCGCGCCTGTCCTCCCCGCGCTTCGCTGCCTGATCGGGGCGCTCAATCCGCCGTTGCGGCGGCGCGCAAGGGCGGTCTATAGCGCCCCCGCCCGCTTCCAGGGCTCGATTCCAGGGGAATGTTCATGACCTTCACCTCCGCCGCGCTCGGCCGCATCAAGCCGTCGGCCACGCTCGCCATGACCAGCCGCGTGCTGGATCTGAAGGCCCAGGGCGTCGACGTGATCGGCCTCGGCGCCGGCGAGCCCGATTTCGACACCCCCGATTTCGTCAAGCAGGCCGCGATCGACGCGATCAACGCGGGCAAGACCAAATACACCAATGTCGACGGCACCGCCGAGCTGAAGGCGGCGATCTCCGCCAAGTTCAGGCGCGACAACGGCCTCGACTACGCCGCGAACCAGATCAGCGTGAACGTGGGCGGCAAGCATACGCTGTTCAACGCGCTGGTCGCGACGATCGACCCGGGCGACGAGGTGATCGTCCCCGCGCCTTACTGGGTGAGCTATCCCGACATCGTGAACTTCGCGGGCGGGACGCCGGTGTTCGTCAAGGCGGGCGCGGAGCGGAACTACAAGATCAGCCCCGCGCAGCTTGAGGCGGCGATCACGCCCAGGACGAAGTGGCTGATCCTGAACTCGCCCTCCAACCCCACCGGCGCGGCCTATGCGCGCGCGGAGCTGGAGGCGATCGCCGAGGTGCTGCGCCGCCACCCGCACGTCTGGGTGATGGCCGACGACATGTACGAGCATATCGTCTATGACGATTTCCGCTTCACCACGATCGCCGAGGTCGCGCCCGACCTTTACGAGCGGACGCTGACGGTGAACGGCTGCTCCAAGGCCTATTCGATGACCGGCTGGCGCATCGGCTTCGCGGGCGGGCCGGTGTGGCTGATCAAGGCGATGGCCAAGCTCCAGTCGCAGTCGACGTCGAATCCCTGCTCGATCGCGCAGGCCGCCGCCACCGCCGCGCTCAACGGGCCGCAGGATTTCCTGGCGGAGCGCAACGCCGCCTTCCAGCGCCGCCGCGACCTCGTCGTGTCGATGCTCAACCAGGTGAACGGCATCACCTGCCCGCGTCCCGAAGGCGCCTTCTACGTCTATCCCGACGTCTCGGGCCTGATCGGCAAGACGACGCCCGGCGGCCTCAGGATCGAGAATGACGAGATGCTGGTCGGCTATCTGCTCGACGAGGCGAAGGTCGCTGCCGTGCATGGCGGCGCGTTCGGGCTCGAGCCCGCCTTCCGCGTCAGCTACGCCACATCGGAGGAGCTGCTCACCCAGGCGTGCGAGCGCATCCAGACGGCCTGCGCGGCGCTGCGCTGACCGGGCGCTGCCCCCCGCCCCCGTCCGCGCGGGCGGGGGCCTGTTCCTTTCGCGATGAAGGCCTATCTTGGGGAGGATAGCCCGCGAAAGGAGCCCCCATGTCCGGCGCGCGCCCATCCCGCCTGATCGCCGCCACCGGCGCGGCGCTGCTCGGCATCGGCCTGCCGGGCCTGATCTGGTCGCTGCCCGCCGTCCGCGCCGCCCCGGCCCCCGATGACGCCACCGTCGCCGCCGGGCCGGTGGCGCACATCCCCCCGCCCGCCTTCGATCCGCCCGCCGCCGCCCGTACCGGGACGGCGGTGCTCGCGGGCGGCTGCTTCTGGGGCGTGCAGGGCGTATTCCAGCATGTGAAGGGCGTCACCGCCGCCGTCGCCGGCTATAGCGGCGGCACGCGCGCCACCGCCGATTACGGGACGGTGAGCAACGGCGGAACCGGCCATGCCGAATCGGTCATGATCCGCTTCGATCCCGCCGTGGTGAGCTATGGCCGGCTGCTCCAGATCTATTTCGCGCTGGTCGCCGATCCCACCACGCTTGACCGTCAGGGCCCGGACAGCGGCACGCAATATCGCACCGCCCTTTTCCCGACGAGCCCGGCGCAGGCGAAGGTGGCCGCCGCCTATATCGCCCAGCTCGGCCGCGCCGGTGCGTGGCCCCGCCCGATCGTGACCCGGATCGAGCCCTATAAGGGCTTCTTCCCGGCCGAGGCCTATCATCAGGACTATCTGACCCTGCACCCCGATTCGCCCTATATCCGCTATAACGACCTACCCAAGGTCGCGGCGCTCAGACGGGCCTTCCCGGCGCTCTACCGCGCGCGGCCGGTGCTGGTGAACGCGAAGGGGTAAGTTCAGGCCGCCAGCGGGAAGCGCAGCAGCCGGTCGGCAAGCGGCACCAGCGCCTCCGCGCCCCCGCCCACCGCGCGCGCGATCGCCGGATCGCCCGCGTCGAGCCCGCCGGTGAGCGCGCCGAAAGCGGGCAGGATCAGCTTGGTGGGCGCGGCGACGAAGCAGCGCCGCGCGACGCTGCGCCCGCGCAGGCTGATGCGCAGCCGGGGATGGAAATGCCCCGAAAGCTCCGGCCGGGGATCGCCGGGCGCGGCCTCGTGGCGCAGGTGCAGCCCGTCCACCTCCGCCTCCTCGCGCACCTCCCCGCCGGGCGGATCGGCAAGGGCCGCGTCGTGATTGCCGGTGATCCACGTCCAGCGCACCGCCCCCGTCAACGCATCGAGCCGCGCGCGCGCCTCGGGCGCCAGCCGGTCGCAGCCGTCGCGATCGTGGAAGCTGTCGCCGAGGCACCAGACCTCGCGCGCGCCGGTCGCGGCGACCAGCGCCTCGATTCCCGCCAGCGTCGCGATCGAATCATAGGGCGGCAGCATCTGCCCGGCGGCGGCGAACCAGCTCGCTTTCTCGAAATGCAGATCGGCGACGAGCAACGCCGCGCGCGCCGGCCAGAACAGCGCGCCCTGCGGCAACGCCACCAGCGCCACATGACAGAACGAAAAGCGAACCATGCCGCCGCTATGGCGCGATCGCGGGCGGGCTGCAACGGGCGCTGACGTTCCAGTTCAGGCTGCGGCGGACATTCCGATTGATTCTCCTTGTTTCCCGCTCGAATGATCGCCGCGGGATCGCGGGAGGTCATATGGCTTGGGCTGGATATACCATTGCAACCGTGGCCGTGGCCGTGCTGGTGGCGTGCTCGCTCGCGGCCGGCCGGCGGCTTGGTTCCCGAAGCCGCCTTCCGATGCAATGGACGCCGAGCGGTGACGTAACATGGACCGCACCGCGATGGATCGCATTGTGCTTCACGCCCGTCCTGGCGGCATTTCTGCTGTTCGGCACGGCGGCCATGCTCGATTGGGCCCAGCCCGCCGATCCAACGGAGGGGCTTGTCGTGCTTGCCGTGATGGCTCTTGCGTTCGCCGGGGCTCATGCCTTCCACCTCCGGCTGTTGAACAGATCGCCCGGCTAGAGCATCTGCCCCGATTGTATGGGCTCGCGCGCGATTTTCCGGGCCATCGGATGAGTCCATCCGACGACGATCCCTCCCCCTCAATCCCGCCGCATCGCCTCCGCCGCGAGCTTCTCCGCCTCGATCAGCAGCACCTCGTCGGCCTGCCCCTCGGCCACCCGCTCGCGGCCGATCAGAACGAGCACCGGCACGGCGAGCGGGGAGACGCGCGGCAGGTCCATGTGCAGCATCGTCCCCGCCGCGCGGTCGAGCAGGTCCGCGAGGCGGCCCACATCCGTCATCCGCGCGCGCGCGTCGTTCCATGCCGCGCGCAGCAGCAGGTGATCGGGCTCGTAGCGGCGCAGCACGTCGTAGATGAGATCGGTCGAGAAAGTCACCTGCCGCCCGGTCTTGCGCTTGCCGGGATGCTGGCGCTCGACGAGGCCGCCGATGATCGCCACCTCGCGGAAGGCGCGCTTGAGCAGGTGCGATCCCTGCACCCATTGCACGAACTCCTCCTCCAATATGTCGGGGGAGAAGAGCGCGGCCGGATCGGTGACGGGCTTCAGCGAGAAAGTGGCGAGCGCATAGTCGCTGGCGACGAAGCCGGTGGGGAGCAGCCCCAGCGTCTCCATCCGCCGGGTGAGCAGCATGCCGAGCGACTGGTGCGCGTTCCACCCCTCGAAGCTGTAGGCGACCATGAAATGCCGGTTCTCGTGCGGGAAGGTCTCGACGAGGAGCTGGCCCGGGCGCGGCAGCGCCGAGCGCCATGACTGCGCCTCCAGCCATTCGCGCACGTCGTCGGGAAAGCGCGCCCAGCTTTCGCTTTCCGCGAGGAAGGCGCGCACCCGGTCGGCGAGGTTGGTGGAGATCGGCATGCGCGCGCCGCCATAGGTGGGGATGCGCGCGGGGCGGCGGGTGGCGCGGACGATCAGCGTCTCGGTATCGATCCCCTCCACCTCCAGCGAGAGACCGGCGAAGAAGAAGGTGTCGCCCGGCGAAAGCGTGGCGGCGAACGCCTCCTCCACGCGCCCCAGCCGGCGGCCGTTCCTGAAGCGCACCTCCAGCATCGTCGCCTCGACGATGATGCCGGCGTTCAGCCGGTGCTGCTGGACGAAGCGGGGATGGCTGACCCGCCACAGCCCGTCCTTCTCCACCAGCCGGCGGAAACGGTCATAGGCGCGCAGCGCATAGCCGCCCGATTCGATGAAGCGCAGCACCCGGTCGAAAGTTTCGGCGGCAAGGCCCGCATAAGGCGCGGCGCGGCGTATCTCGGCGAGCAGATCGTCGGCGCGGAACGGCCCCGCGCAGGCGATCGCCATGACGTGCTGGGCGAGCACGTCGAGCGCGCCGGGGCGGAAGGCGTCCGCGTCCAGATCGCCCGCCTCGATCGCGTCGAGCGCGGCGCGCGCCTCCAGATATTCGAAGCGGTTGCCGGGCACGACCACCGCCTCGCTCGGCTCGTCGAGGCGATGGTTGGCGCGCCCGATCCGCTGGACGAGGCGCGAGGCCCCCTTGGGCGCGCCCATCTGGATGACGAGATCGACGTCGCCCCAGTCCACCCCCAGATCGAGGCTGGCGGTGGCGACGAGCGCGCGCAGCCGCCCCTCCGCCATCGCCGCCTCCACCTTGCGCCGCGCCTCGATCGAGAGCGAGCCGTGGTGGATGCCGATCGGCAGCGACAGCTCGTTCACCTTCCACAGGTCCTGGAACACCAGCTCGGCGAGGCTGCGGGTGTTGCAGAAGACGAGCGTGGTGCGGTGCGTCTCGATCTCGGCCATCACCTGGGCGGCGGCATAGCGCCCCGAATGGCCGGTCCAGGGGATGCTGTCCTGCGGCAGCAGGATCGAGATGTCCGCCTCCGCGCCGGGATCGCCCCGGACGAGCGCGACCGAGTCGATATCGCCGTCGGGCGAGAGCCAGCCGCGATAGGCGTCGGGATCGGCCACCGTCGCCGACAGCGCCACCCGCCGCATTCCCGGCGCGAGGCCCTGGAGCCGCGCGAGGCAGAGGCTCAAAAGGTCACCGCGCTTGCCCGTCGCGAAGGCATGGACCTCGTCCACCACGAAGGTCGACAGATCGGCGAACAGCCGGTCGCTCTCCGGGTAGGAGAGCAGCAGGCTGAGCGATTCGGGCGTCGTCAGCAGGATGTGCGGCGGCCGCGCGCGCTGGCGGGCCTTGCGGTCGGACGGCGTGTCGCCGGTGCGCGTCTCGACGCCGATCGACAGGCCCATCTCCTCGATCGGCGCGAGCAGGTTGCGCCTGACGTCGACCGCCAGCGCCTTCAACGGCGAGACATAGAGGGTGTGGAGCGCCGGGGCCCCGGCGGCCGGCGCCTCGATCAGCTCGACGAGGCTGGGCAGGAAGCCCGCCAGCGTCTTGCCGGCCCCCGTCGGCGCGACGAGCAGCGCGTGGCGCCCGGCGCGCGCGGCCTCCAGCATGGCGAGCTGGTGGCGGCGCGGCGCCCAGCCCTTCGCGGCGAACCAGTCCGAAAGCGGGGTGGGGAGCGCCGTCATGACGCCCAAGGATATCGGCCATCGCCGCCCCCGCCGCCAGTCTGGCGAAGCGCGCGCGCGAGGCGTAGGATCGACGGCACGGAACCGCGTGGGGCGACAAGGAGCGAGCGATGGCGAAGGGTCAGGTCAAGAGCAGCAAGGAAACGCGCAAGCCCAAGAAGGAGAAGCCCAAGACGATCGCCGCCAAGCCATCGTCCAAGGGCAAGCTGGTGCAGGGCTGAACGGATGGCCGAAGGCTTCATGCGCCACCGCCAGCCCTGGACCTCCGACGAGATCCAGAAGCTGCACCGCCTCGCCGCAAAGGGCATGGCGCTGAAGGCGATCGGCAAGGCGCTCACCCGCAGCGAGGAATCGATCCGCGAGCGCGCCAAGCTCGACGGGCTGAAGATCGCGAAGCTGCGCTGAAGGCGGCGAATGCGCTGAAAGCACGGGCGCGCCGGGAAGGCGCCGCGGCCCCTTCCCCGCCGCATATCCTGCCTAATGCCCGGCGGACAGCACCGGCTCGACCCCGCTTTTCGCGAGCTGGTCGTTGATCTGCGCCATCAGCCGGTCGAGCCCGGCCTGATCCTTCGCCTCGGCGCGCGCGACCAGCACGTCCTGCGTGTTCGACGCGCGCAGCAGCCACCAGCCGTCGGGCGTGTTGACCCGCGCGCCGTCGGTGCGGTCCACGGTCGCGCCGTCGGCCTCCAGCCGGGCGAGCACCTCGTCGACCACCGCGAACTTGCGCGCCTCCGACGACTGGAAGCGCAGTTCCGGCGTGTTCACCATCGCCGGCATCGCATCCTTGAGCGCGGTGAGCGATCCGCCCAGCAGCCGCACCGCGCGGATCAGGCGGACGGCGGCATATTGCGCGTCGTCGAAGCCGTAATATTCGTGCGCGAAGAAGATATGCCCGCTCATCTCGCCCGCCAGCGGCGCGTCGGTCTCCTTCATCTTGGTCTTGATGAGCGAATGGCCGGTCTTCCACATCAGCGGCTTGCCGCCCAGCTCGGCGATCCGGTCGAAAAGCGCCTGGCTCGCCTTCACGTCGGCGATGATCGTGGCGCCGGGCTCGGCGCGCAGCACCGGCTCGGCGAGGATGGCGAGCAGCTGGTCCCCCCACACCACCCGGCCCAGGCCGTCGACCGCGCCCAGCCGGTCCCCGTCCCCGTCGAAGGCGACGCCGAAGTCGAGCCCCTTGTCGCGCACCAGCGCCTTGAGGTCGGCGAGGTTCTTCTCCTCGGTCGGATCGGGATGATGGTTGGGGAAGCGCCCGTCGACGTCGGTGTAGAGCAGGTGATGCTCGCCCGGCAGCAGCTTGACCAGCTTCTCGATCACCGGCCCGGCCGCGCCGTTGCCCGCGTCCCAGCCGATGCGGAACTCGCCCCCCGCATAGCCCGCGAGCAGGCGGCCGACATAATCGTCCATGATGTCGGCGTTGGAGACGGTGCCCGCGCCCTCCTCCCAGTCGCCGCCGGCGGCGAGGCGTCCGAGATCCTGGATGTCCGCGCCGAAGAAGGAGCGGTGCTGGAGCACCATCTTGAAGCCGTTATATTCGGCCGGATTGTGGCTGCCGGTGATCTGGATGCCGCCGTCCACCTCCAGGACCGCCTCGGCATAATAGAGCATCGGCGTGGGCCCGAGGCCGATGCGCACGACGTCGACGCCGCCCTTCGTCAGCCCCTCGATCAGCGCGGCTTCCAGCACGGGCGAGCTTTCGCGCCCGTCATAGCCCACCGCCACGCGCGTGCCCCCCGCGCGGCGCACCCGCGTCGCGAAGCCACGGCCGATCGCATAAGCGTCCGCCGTGCCGAGGGTCGTGCCGACCACGCCGCGTATGTCATATTCACGAAGCGAGGTCGGGTCGAAACGATGGCTCATCGATGGGGGTCCTTCGGATGATGGTCTGCGGAAGATGACGGTCAAGACGCTTCGGAACCGCGTCGGTTCAATTCGGCGAGCAGGGTGTCGCGCGCGGCGTTGACGCGCCGGGCGAGCGCGGACGAGCCGCCCGCGTCGGGATGGACGCGCGCGATCAGCCGGCGATGCGCGGCGCGGATCGCGTCCCCATCGGCATCGGGCGCGACGCCCAGCAGCGCGCGCGCCTCGCGCGGGCCGGCCGGATCGCGCGGCGCATCGGCGCGCCCTCCACGCGGCGCGCGACGGCGCCAGGCGGCCCACAGCCCGGCGAGCGCGAGCAGGACGACGCCCGCCGTCGGCTTGCCCCCGCCGATCATCCCGAGCGCCAGGATCGCGCCCGCCGCCGCCAGCAGATCGCCGGTGGGAAGCGCCTTCACGCCGCCCCGGCTCCACGCCCAGACGAGCAGCGCGAGCGCGAGCGGCACCAGCAGCGTCATGCAAACGCCGTCAGGACGCGCCGGAAGCCGGGCGGGGAGCCGCTCACAACAGCGTCGGCTCGCGCGCCTCGGCGACGGCGGCGGCCATGGCGGGCGCGCGCGCGCCCGGCCAGTCGGGCAGCGCCAGGCCCGCGACCATCTCGCGCAGCTCCTGCCGGGCGGCGATATGGCCCATGCCGACCTCACCGATCTTGCCGACGTCGAGCAGCGTCAGCCCCTTGGGGAAAAGCTCGCGGTAGATCACGCGCTCGGACAGGCCGGGGATCACGCGATAGCCGATCCGCTTCGCCAGCTCGTCGAGCGCGGCGCCGACGCGGCGCATGTTGCGCGCCTCGAGCTGCTGGAGGCGGTTGCGCAGCACCACCCAGTCGACGGTCGCGCCGTCGGCCTTGGCGCGGGCCTTGCGCGCGTCCCAGATCATCTCGGCATAGAAGCTGGGGCGCCTGATCCGGTAGGTTTCGGGATCGACCTGTCCGATCAGGTCGAGATCGATGAAGCTGTCGTTGATCGGCGTGACGAGCGTGTCGGCCCGCGTCGCCGCGAGGCGGGCGAGCGGATCGTCGCGGCCGGGCGTGTCGACCAGCAGCACGTCCGCCCCCTCGCCCAGCGCGGCGAACTGCGCTTCGAACCCCTCGGTCGATTCGTCCCGGATCGCCTCGAATCGCGGGGTCAGCAGGTCGACGCCGGTGCGCCTGGCCGTCGCGGCGCGGTTTTCCAGATAGCGCGTCATGGTGCGCTGCCGCCCGTCGAGATCGAGCGCCGCCACCCGCCGCCCCGCCGTCGCCAGCGCGATGGCGACGTGCACGGCGCTGGTCGACTTGCCCGAGCCGCCCTTTTCGTTCGCGAACACAATGATGTGCGGTGTTGCCGCCATGTCGGCGCCCTGTCCTTCTACTGATTACGGGCTTGATTCCCGTCGCCTGGCCCCCCAAAGACGCGGCCCGCGCCCTGTTGTTCGCGCTTATCGGAGGTGCCCTGCCCGTGCAAATCGTTCGTGACGTACCCGCCCTTCGCGAGGCGGTGGCGGCGCTGCGTGCCGAATATGGGACGGTGGCGCTGGTGCCGACGATGGGCGCGCTGCACGCAGGCCATGTCGCGCTGGTCGAGGAAGGGCGGATCCGCGCGGGCGCGGTGGTCGCCTCGATCTTCGTCAACCCCACCCAGTTCGGCCCGAACGAGGATCTCGACGCCTATCCCCGGCGCGAGGCGGCCGATGCGCGCGTGCTGGAATCGGCAGGCTGCCGCCTGCTCTGGGCGCCCGACGTCGCAATCATGTATCCGGCGGGCTTCGCCACCTCGATCGGCGTCACGGGCGTCACCGCCGGGCTCGACGGGGCGGCGCGGCCGGGCCATTTCGACGGGGTGGCCACCGTCGTTGCCAAGCTGTTCAACCAGGTCCGCCCCGACGTCGCCCTGTTCGGGGAGAAGGATTATCAGCAGCTCGCCGTGATCCGCCGGATGGCGGCCGACCTCGATTTCGGGATCGACGTCATCGGCGTCCCCACCCAGCGCGACGATGACGGCCTGGCGCTCTCCTCGCGCAACGCCTATCTGACGCCCGAGGATCGCGCCGCCGCGCGGGCGCTGCCCCGCGCGCTGGGCGAGGCGGCCGCCGCGATCGGGAAGGGCGAGCCCGTCGAGGCGGCGCTCGCCGCCGCGCACCGCCGGCTGGCCGAGGCGGGCTTCGACCCGATCGACTATGTCAGCCTGTGCGACGCGGTGACGCTGGAGCCGATCGCGACGCTGGACCGCGAGGCGCGGCTGCTCGCCGCCGCCCGGATCGGGGGAGCGCGGCTGATCGACAATCTGGCGGTCAATCCGCCCGGGGACCGCGGAACCGTTTGAGACGGCCGCCCCCGCGCCTTGAAAGCAGTGAGCACGGCGTTAACCATTTCTTTGCCTTCACGCGGCCAATCTGCCTCCCGACGCAATGGCGCAAGGAGGCACCAATGGGCCGAATCGTCACGGGCAGGATGCCCCTCGTCGAGCGCAGGATCGCCGAGGCGGAGCGCGGCGACGTGAATGCTTGCTATGAGCTGGGGATCGCTTTCTCCTCGGGCAGCGGCGGGGTCGACGTCGATCTCGTCCAGGCGCATAAATGGTTCAATCTGGCGGCGCTCGGCCGCCATGCGCGCGGGCAGCAATGCCGCGCCGAGATCGCGGGCGAGATGAGCGCGCGCGAGATCGCCGAGGCGCAGCGCCAGGCCCGCGCCTGGCTCCGCGTCGCGCCCCAGCCCGCGGCCTGAGCATCCTCCCTTCCCCCTTATCCCTTGCGGAAGGGGGTAAGCTCGCCCAGCGCCTCGATATCCTCCGCGATCGCCTGCCGTTCGGCCTCCAGATATCGGGCGACGGCGCGGCGGAAGCCGGGATCGGGGATATGGTGGGCCGACCATGTCGCCACCGGCGCATAGCCGCGCGCCAGCTTGTGCCCGCCCTGCGCGCCCGCCTCCACGCGGGCGAGGCCGCGCGCGATCGCGGCGTCGATCGCCTGATAATAGCACAGCTCGAAATGGAGGAAGGGCACCTCCTCGACGGCGCCCCAATAGCGGCCGTAGAGCGCCTCCTCCCCGATCAGGTTGAGCGCGCCCGCGATCGGCGCGCCGTCCCGCTTCGCCAGGATCAGCAGCACGCGCCCGCCCATCCGCTCGCCCAGCAGCGAGAAGAAGCGCCGCGTAAGATAGGGGCGCCCCCATTTGCGCGCGCCGGTATCCTGGTAGAAATGCCAGAAGGCGTCCCAATGCGCCTCGGTCAGGTCCGCGCCGCTGACATGCTCGACCGTCAGCCCCTCCAGCGCGGCGGCGCGCTCCTTGCGGATCGCCTTGCGCTTGCGCGACGCGAGCGCGGAGAGGAAATCGTCGAACGAGCCATAGCCCTCGTTGGTCCAGTGGAACTGGCGGTCGGCGCGGATCAGCCAGCCCGCCGCCTCGAACAGCGGCACCTCGTCCGCCGGGATGAAGGTGGCATGGGCGGAGGACAGGCGATGCTCGCGCACCACCGCCTCGGCCGCCGCGATCAGGCCGGGGGCCAGCGCCGGATCGCGCGCCAGCAGGCGCGGGCCGGTGACGGGGGTGAAGGGCACCGCGATCTGGAGCTTGGGATAATAATCCCCGCCCGCTCGCTCCCATGCGTCGGCCCAGGCGTGGTCGAACACATATTCGCCCTGGCTGTGGCTCTTGGCATAGGCCGGCATGACGGCGGCGGGCGCGCCGTCGGGGCCGTCGATCGCGATCGGCAGCGGCTGCCACCCCGCGCGCGGCGTGGCGCTTCCCGATTCCTCCAGCGCGGAGAGGAAGGCATGGCTGACGAAGGGATTGGCCGTCCCCGCGCATGCATCCCATTGCGCGGGCGTGAAGGAGGCGACGCCGTCGGCGATCCGGGCGACCAGCGGCGCGCGATCGTCGGCGCTCATGGCGCGCGCTCGTGGATCGACTGGTCGGCATAAGCGCGCGCCAGCGCCTCGTCCTCGGCGCGCCGTACCGTCCAGGTCAGCACCGCCAGCCCGCGCGCGCGCTGCGCGGCGGCGAAGCGCGAGGGCAGGTCGCGCACGTCACAGGCCAGGAAATCGGGCCGCGCCCGCCATAGCGACAGATGCCGCTCGATCCGCCCGCGCAGCCCCTTCTTCCCCTCCTCGCTCACCACCAGCCCGCGCGTGACGCGCGGCGCGTGGAGCGCGAACCAGCGCGCCACGTCGGGATTGAACGACATCACCGCCACCGGCCCGCGATAGCCCTCCAGCGCGCGCCGCACCGCGAGGCAGAGCGGCACCACATGGCGATCCGGCGCCTTCACCTCGATCAGCAGCGGCACCCTGCCCGCGACGAGCGCCAGCATGGCGGACAGCCGGGGCACCGGCTCGCCATTGGCTAGCAGGATATGGTCATATTCCCGCGCCGCGCGCGCCGCGAAGGGGCCGGTCTCCCCGGTCAGCCGGTCGAGCGTGTCGTCATGAAAGACGAAGACCTCGCCGTCGCGGCTCAGGCGGACGTCGCATTCGATGCCGTGCCCGACGGCGATCGCCGCGTCGAAGGCGGCCAGGCTGTTCTCGGGCGCGTCCCCCCCGCACAGGCCGCCCCCGTGCAGCCCGCGATGCGCAAAGGGCTGGCGGGAGAGGAAAGCGGTGCGCCGTGGGTCGGGCGCGGGCGCCAGCAGCCGGTCAGGCAGGGCGAACGGCGACGATCGCATCGACCTCGACCGCGGCACCCAAAGGCAGCACCGGCACGCCTACCGCGCTGCGCGCATGGCGGCCGGCATCGCCGAACACCGCGACCATCAGCTCCGACGCGCCGTTGGCGACCTTCGGCTGATCGGTGAAGAGCGGGTCCGACGCGACGAACGCGCCCAGCTTCACGATCCGCTCGACCCGGCCGAGATCGCCGCCCAGCGCGGCGCGGATCTGCGCGATCAGCATCACGCCGCAGCGCTCCGCCGCCTGCCGGCCATGCTCGGTATCGACGTCGACGCCCAGCGTGCCGGCGATCAGCGAGCCGTCCTCGCGGAAGGGAAGCTGGCCCGATATGTGGAGCAGCCCCCCCGCCTCCACCGCCGGCACATAGGCGGCGACGGGAGCGGCGGGTTCGGGAAGGGCGATGCCAAGCCCGGCGAGCCGGTCCTGCGGATGGGTGGCGGAGGCGCTGGTCATGCGCGCGACTCTGGGATCGCCGCGCCGGGGCGTCAAGGGCGACGCGCGCGCCCGGCTCCCGTTCAGGCCGCCGCGTCGCCGCCCGCCATCCGCCCGATCACCCAGTCGGCCGCCTCCGCCCAGTCGTCGATCCGGGCATGGGCGTGCGCGGCGGCGGGCAGGTGCCCCGCGAGCTTCGGCTCGGCGATCATGTGCAGCCGCCACACCCCGGGCGCGTGGCTGGCGACCGACTCGTGATGGACGGGCAGGTCGTCGACGAACACCGCGACCGTGGGCGCGAATTCGGCCAGCAGCCCCGCGACCGGCCGCCCCTTGCCCCCCTGGTTGCAGACGACGCGGTGGCGGATGCCGAACGCGTCGAGCTGCGCCACCCGCCCGCCGTGGAAATCCCAGCCCAGATTGGTGAGGATCACGATATCCGCCACCTCCCCGATCCGCCCCAGCGCCTCGGCCGCATGGGGCACGAGCGTCTGACGGTGCATCTCGGTCCGGAAGAAGGCGTCGAGCAGCGGCCACACCTCCTCATGCGCGATCGGCGCGCCGTCCGGACGGCGGGTGAGCGCGCCGGCGAAATCATGCCGCTCCAGCGCGAAGTCCAGATCGTGCGCCTCGTCGAGCCACGCGCCGAAATGCGTGACCATGTGGAGCAGCACCTCGTCGCAATCGGTGATCAGCAGCGGCCGCGTCATCGTTCGAGCATCCCGCGCGCCGCGACCAGCGCGGCGGGCGCGGCGCCGATCGCCTCCGCGCAGGCGATCAGGTCGGGCTCGTGCGCCTCGAGGAAGCCGATCACCGCCGCCAGCGTCGCGGGATCGCCGGCGCCCGCGCGCAGGTCCCCGGGCGCAAGGCCGGTGAGCGCGAGCAGCCGCTCGGCGCGCGTGGCGTCGCCCAGCGTCCAGGCGAGCGCGCGCAGCGCCAGCGTGGCGGCGTCGTCATTTGTATCAATGCGGGACATGGCTTAAAGGGACACTTCTCTGTGAGGGCTCGTGCGTGGCGAAGAAAGTGCTCGTTGTCGAGGACAATGAACTCAATCTGAAGCTGTTCTGCGACCTGCTGCGCGCGCACGATTATGAGACCGAGCCGGTGCGCGACGGCCGCGAGGCGGTGGAGCGCGCGCGCGCCTTCATGCCCGACCTCGTCATCATGGACATCCAGCTTCCCCATGTCAGCGGGCTCGACCTGATCGGCGAGCTGAAGGCGGACGGCACGCTGGGCGCGATCCCGATCATGGCGGTCACCGCCTATGCCGCCAAGGGCGACGAGGATCGCATCCGCGCGGCGGGCGCCGAAGCCTATGTGTCGAAGCCGATCTCGGTGATGCGCTTCGTGGAGGCGGTCGCCGCCCTGGCCTGAAGGGGTGGGGCGCGGGGGCTGTCCTTTGGGGGGCGGCTTTGGTGGATCCCGTGGATCCACCTGGAGAACGGCGATGAAGAAGCCGACCTTATGGCAGCTTGCGAGGGGCGGGACATGCCCGGGGGCATTGCTTTCGGGGCGGATGCGTGGCGGATGGCGGCCCGCCCTGCTCCGTCGATCGGCGAAGACGCGGGCTTCCGATATGTTCAGCTACCTGATCAATCGTGCGGCGCTGCGGAGCAGGCTCCTTCGGCTGAAGCCGATCGCGGCCTTCCGGCGCCGGGCCTCGGCCGCCCGGCGGCGCGCGTTCCGGGCCACGACCGGGATCAGCCCTGCCGCACGGACGGTCTCCGCCGGAGTGAAGGAGAAGGGGGTCCATCTCCTTCCCGAGGTGACGCCGCTTCTCGGGCCGGGCGCGTCCGTGATCGCGGGCCTGATCGCGCGGGGAAGCGCCGCCTGGGATTGGGCGCCCGGCCGCGACCTGCTCGAATCGGACGATATTCTCGTCCGGAATGCGGATGTGTACGCCCTCGGGCTCGATGCGGTGCTGCTGGACCTCGCCGAGGACTATCTGGGGGAGCCGTGCTTCTACATGGGCTGCTCGCTCAAGCGCGAGCGCGTCAGCCCGTCGAAGGGAGGCACCCGGCAATGGCATCACGACATCGAGGATGATCGGTTGCTGCGCCTCATCTTCTACCTCAATGACGTCGAGGAGGGCGGCGGCCCGTTCCAGTATATCGACGTGGCCGCCTCGCGTCTGGCGGGCTCGCGGCTCGCCTACCGGTCCGGCTATGTCGGCGACGCGGCGATGCGCTCGGCGATCCGGGACGATAGCTGGACCAGCGTTCGGGGCGGCGCCGGCCTCATGATCGCCTTCGACGGAACGCGCGTCTTCCATCGCGTGTCTCCGCCGGTGTCGGCCGACCGCTTCTCCCTCTCCATCACCTATTCGTCGCGTCATCCCCGCCAGATATTGCGTCAGGTCCGCCTGCGCCCGGCCAGCCGCCGGCGCCTTCTGGCGAACCTGTCGGACCGTGAGCGGGCCTGCCTTCCCGGCGCGCGCTGGAGTTGAGGCCGGCAGGCATGCGGGGCCGACGCTCCGCCCTCGCCCTTCAGCGCACCGACAGCGCCGCCGCGCGTTCCGCCAGCCGGGCGACCGCCGCCGCGTGGATGCCGGGCACCGTCGCCAGCACGCCGAACATCTCGCCATGCGTCGAATTGTAGCGCAGCGGGCGGCCGAGCGCGTCGGTGACGATCGCGCCCGCCTCCCGCGCGATCAGCGCGGCGGCCGCGATGTCCCATTCATGGCCCCAGCGCAGCGTAGCGAGCAGGTCCGCCTCGCCCGCCGCCACCATCGCGATGCGCAGCGCGATCGAGTTGGGCCGGGGCACCGGCACCAGATCGGCGTCCGCCTTCGGCAGGATATCGGCGGGGACGCGCGCGCCGGGAAGCTCGGCGCGGTCGCCGCAATGGATCGGGGCCCCGTTCAGCGTCGCCCCCTCGCCCGCCGCCGCGCGCCAGTGCTGGCCGCGCGCGGGCGCGTCGAGCACGCCGATGCGCAGCCGCCCGCCCTCGACCAGCGCGATCGACACCGCCCAGCCGTCGCGCCCGCGCACGAAATCGCGCGTGCCGTCGATCGGATCGACCACCCAGGCGCGCACCCGCATCAGCCGCTCGGCCGAATCGACCGTCTCCTCCGACAGCCAGCCCGCCTCGGGATCGATGGCGGCAAGGCGGGCGCGCAACAGCGCGTCCGCTTCCAGATCGACGTCGCAGACCGGCTGGCCGGGCGATTTCTCCCAGCGCGCGAAATCGCCCCGCCAGCGGCGATGGACCATCGCGCCCACCTCGGCCGCGACCTCGCTGACGGCATCGAGAAGGGGATCAGGCACCGGCCACCGTCATGCCGTCGACCCGGATCGTCGGCACGTCGACCGCGCGGCGGAATACCAGGTCGTTCGCCGGCGTCAGCGCGAGGAACATGTCCTTCAGGTTGCCCGCGATCGTGATCTCGGCCACCGGCTCGGCGAGCTTGCCGTCGCGGATGACGAAGCCGGAGGCGCCGCGCGAATAATCGCCCGTCACCCCGTTGACGCCATGGCCGATCAGCTCGGTCACGAACAGGCCGAGCGGCACATCCGCCATCAGCGCGTCGGGCGGCAGCGGACCGGCGGCCATATAGAGGTTGGTCGTCCCCGCCCCCGGCGGCCCGCCGACGCCGCGCGTGGCATGGCCGGTGGGCTGAAGGCCGAGCTGGCGGGCCGAGGCGGTTTCGAGCAGCCAGCCGGTCAGCACGCCGTCCGCGATGATCTCCATCGGCCGGGTCGGCAGCCCCTCCCCGTCGAACGGGCGCGAGCGCAGCCCGCGCGGGCGGTGGGGATCGTCGCGCACGGTGACGCCGGGGGCGAACACCGCCTCGCCCGCGCGATCGAGCAGGAAGCTCGTGCGCCGCGCCACCGCCGATCCGGTGATCGCGCCGACGAGATGGCCGAGCAGGCTGGACCCGACGCGCGGATCGAACAGCACCGGCATCGCCCCGCTGGCGAGCCTGCCGGGATTGAGCCGCGCCACCGCGCGCTCGCCCGCGCGCGCGCCGATCGCGGTCGCGTCCTCCAGGTCGGCAAGATGGCGGGTGCTGTGATAGGCGTAATCGCGCTGCATCGCCGATCCGCCGCCCGCGATCACGCTGGCCGAGCAGCCATAGCCGCTCGCCGAATAGCCGCGCGCGAAGCCGTGGCTTGTGGCGAGCGCTATCACCGCGCGGCTGGCCGACGCGCCCGCGCCCTCGCTGTTGGTGACGCCGGTGACGGCGCGCGCCGCATCCTCCGCCGCCAGCGCGCGCTCGCGCAGGTCGGCGGGCGTGGGATCGCCGCCGTCGTCGGCGTCGATCGCGGGCAGGTCGCCGGTCAGCAGCCGGTCCTCGGGGGCGAGGCCGGCATAGGGGTCCTCGGGCGCCTCGCGCGCCATCGCCACCGCGCGCCCGACCAGCGCCGCCAGCGCCTCGTCGGACAGGTCGGAGGAGGAGACGCTGGCCGATCGCCGCCCGACGAAGACGCGCAGGCCGATCTCCTCGCCCTCCGATCGCTGCACGTCCTCCAGCGCGCCCAGGCGCACCTGCACCTGGGTCGATCCGTCGGCGACATAGAGCGCGTCGGCGGCATCGGCGCCCGCCTTGCGGGCTGCGGAGACGAGCGCGTCGGCGCGCGCGGCGGCTTGGGCGGGGTCCAGCATCGGCGCGACTTAGGGATCGTCGGCGCGAAGGTCAAAGCCCCGGCGGCACAGCTATCTTCAGGCGGCGCGGAAATATTGCCGCGTGGTCGGCTTCGCGGCGATCTGGAGCAGGCGCCGCGCCTCGCGCTTCAGCGTCTGCACGGGGCCCGCGCTGGTGTAGCCGAGCCGCCGCCGCACCCGCCGGAAGCCGCAGAGCCGGGCGATTTCGCCCAGCGTCCGGGGCGAGAAGGCGTTGATATGGTCGAGCGGATGGATCAGGCGATATTCGTCGAGCGTCCGGATGGCGGAGACATGCGCCGCGTCCGGCGTCTCCAGCACCAGCAGGCCGCCCTGCCGCACCCAGGGCCGCAGCGATTCGAGCACCGCGCGCGGATCGTCGAGATGCTCCAGCACCTCGAACAGCGTCACCGCGTCGAACGATCCGCGCAGTTCCTCCGGCAGGTCCGCCAGGTCGGCGACGATCGAAACCTCGCTCCGGCCCGCGAAGGCGCGCCGCGCGGGCGAGGCGTCGATCCCGTAAGCCCGCGCGCCGAACAGCGCCGCATGCGCCAGGAACTCGCCCGATCCGCAGCCGAAATCGAGTATCTTCAGCGGATCGCGCCGCCCGTCGCGCGTCATCGCCTCGATGCTCAGCACATGGCCGGTCCAGAAGGCGGCCTTGTCGAAGCGGCTGGGGAACCCCGCCTGCCCGTCCCGCGCCTCGAACGCCTCGATCGCATCGCCCGACATCCAGACGCGCAGGCAATGCGCGCGCCATTCCGGCGTCAGTATCCGGCCGTGGAAGCGCGTGCCGCATTCGGTGCAGCGCACCAGCCGCCACCAGGCGCCCGCCAGCGCGGGCATCGGCGATTCGCCCCATGGATCGGCGGCGAGGAAGCCGCGCAGCGGCTCGTCCGCATAATGCCCCTCGCAGACGGGCTCGATCCTGGCCGAGCGGCAGGTGATGCAGGTTTCGCGGACACGGAATTGCGCCAGCCCGTCCATGCGCCCTCATCCTTTCGCAGCGACAGCCCCGGACAGCGGATGCAGGGCGGCGTTATGCGCACGCCGCGGCGGGAAGGCAAGCGGCCCGGCGGCGGCCCGGGCCCGCCACGGTTCAGGCCGTGGTGCCGACGACGAGGCAGGCGAGGAACATCAAAAGCCCCGCGAACCTGTTCGACCGGAATTTGGCGAGCGCGTCGGCCCCGTCGTCGACCCGCAGGGCCGCAACCTGCCAGCCGAAATGGAGCGCCACCGGCAGCAGCGCCGCCGTCCCCAGCCATTCGGGCCGCATCCGCCACAATGCCGCCGCCCAGAAGGCGAGCGCGACGGCATAGAATCCCGCCACCCCGGCGCGCGCATGGCGCCCCAGCGCGCGCGCGGAGGATTTGACCCCGGCCAGCGCGTCATCCTCGATATCCTGGAGCGCGTAGATGGTGTCATAGCCGATCACCCACGCGATCGATCCTGCATAGAGCAGCAGCACCGGCGCCTCGATCCCCCCCGTCACCGCCGGCCAGCCGACCAGCGCGGCCCAGGAAAAGACGATGCCCAGCCATGCCTGCGGCCACCAGGTGATCCGCTTCATGAACGGATAGGCGGCGACCGGCGCGAGGCTGGCGAGCGCGACGATCCGCGCGGTCGGCCCCAGTTGCAGCAGCACGACCAGCCCGACGAGGCACAGCGCGAGCAGCCACGCCCACGCCGCCTTGAGCGGGACCCGCCCGCTCGCCAGCGGCCGGTCGCGGGTGCGCGCGACGCGGCGATCCAGCTCGCGATCGACGATGTCGTTATAGACGCACCCCGCCCCCCGCATCGCGACCGCGCCGAGGCCGAGCCACAGGATCAGCCGCCACCAGCCCCCGCTCGCCCCGCCCGCGAGCGCGACCGCCCAGGCGCCGGGCCAGAAGAGCAGCCACGCCCCGATCGGCCGGTCGAACCGCGCGAGCTGGACGAAATCGCGCAAGGCGACGGGCAGCGACGCCACAAGGCCGCGCTGCTCGCTGTCGGGGACGATGACGGGATCGCTCATGCCTCTCCCCTAATGCGATTCCGCGCGAGGGGGAAACCCGGTGGAGGCTGGGTGCGCCTCTCCCGGCGCGAGCGATGACGTCGCGGAGATCGGGAGACATGGATGCCGGCCTTCGCTGGCATGGCGGGAAGGGGCGCGCCCATTTCCCCCTTCCACCCCCGCCGCGGATGGGAGAATAGGGGCCATGCCCGCCATCCCCGCCTGGCCGCCCGCCAGCACGCCGCGCCTGTTCGTCGATCTGCCGCTTGCCGAAGGCGCCCAGGTGCCGCTTGCGGGGGCGCAGGCGCATTATCTCGCCCATGTCATGCGGCTGAAGCCCGGCGCGCCGGTGCGCCTGTTCGACGACCGGACGGGCGAATGGCTGGCCGAGGTCGCTTATGTCGGCAGGCGCGACATGCTGCTGCGCCTCACTGCGCGCCTCCACCCGCGCGAGGCGGTGCCCGATTTCTGGCTGCTCGTCGCGCCCATAAAGAAGGGCCGGATCGACTGGGTGGTCGAGAAGGCGTGCGAGCTGGGCGTCGCCCGGATCGTCCCCGTCGTCACCGCGCGCACGATCGTCGACCGGCTGAACCCCGGGCGGCTGCGCGCCCACATGATCGAGGCGGCCGAGCAATGCGGGCGCACCGCCCTCCCCGAGCTGGGCGAGGCGGTGAAGCTCGACGCGCTGCTCGGCGGCTGGCCGGGGACGCGCGCGCTGCTCTTCGCGGACGAGGAGGGCGGGGTCCCGCTCGCGCAGGTGGCGCGGCCGGGGCCGGCGGCGGTGCTGATCGGGCCGGAGGGCGGCTTCACCGATGCCGAGCGCGCGGCGATCCGCGCGTGCGAGGGGGCGGCGGGGGTCTCGCTCGGGCCGCGCATCCTGCGCGCCGACACCGCCGCCGTGGCCGCCGCCGCGCTCTGGATGGCCGCCGCCGGGGACTGGCGCGCGCCCGGCTGAACGGCCTATGCGGCCGCTTTTCGGAACGACGCCACCGCGGCCCGGGGGCGTATCCCTTTCGATCGGGTCTGTATTCGCAACTCACCGCTGGCGGAGCGTCGACGGCGTCGCTATTTGCGCGCCATGAGCACGCGCCAGGCAGCCGAGGGCGAAGACCCGCAGATCGAGACCCGCGACGACCTGATCGCGCTGTTCGCCGGTGGCGAGAAGCCGCGCGAGCGATGGCGGATCGGGACCGAGCACGAGAAATTCGTCTATCGCACCGACAGCCACCGCGCGCCCTCCTATGACGAACCGGGCGGCATCCGCGACCTGCTGCTCGGCCTCACCGACTATGGCTGGGAGCCCGTCTACGAGGGCGACAACGTCATCGCGCTCGCCGGGCCCGACGGCAATGTCAGCCTGGAGCCGGCGGGCCAGCTCGAACTGTCGGGCGCGCCGCTGGAGAATCTCCACCAGACCTGCGCCGAGACGGGCCGCCACCTGCAACAGGTGAAGGCGATCGGCGAGCGGCTGGGCCTGGGCTTCCTCGGCCTTGGCATGTGGCCCGACAAGAGGCGCGACGAGCTGCCGGTGATGCCCAAGGGCCGCTACGCCATCATGCTGGACCATATGCCGAAGGTGGGCACCATGGGCCTCGACATGATGCTGCGCACCTGCACCATCCAGACCAACCTCGATTATGCGAGCGAGGCGGACATGGTGAAGAAATTCCGCGTCAGCCTCGCGCTCCAGCCGCTGGCCACCGCGCTTTTCGCCAATTCGCCCTTCCTGGAGGGGAAGCCCAACGGCTATCTCTCCTATCGCAGCCATATCTGGACCGATACCGATCCGCACCGCACCGGCATGCTGCCCTTCGTGTTCGAGGACGGCTTCGGCTATGAGCGCTATGCCGACTACATGCTCGACGTGCCGATGTATTTCGTGTTCCGCGACGGCGGCTACGTCAACGCGGCGGGCCTTTCCTTCCGCGATTTCCTGAAGGGCGAGCTGCCCGTCCTCCCCGGCGAGAAGCCGCGGCTGGGCGACTGGGCCGATCATCTGTCGACCGCCTTTCCCGAGGTGCGGCTGAAAAGCTTCCTGGAGATGCGCGGCGCCGACGGCGGGCCGTGGGGGACGATCTGCGCGCTCCCCGCCTTCTGGGTGGGGCTGCTCTACGATTCCACCGCGCTCGACGCGGCATGGGACGAGGTGAAGCACTGGACGATCGAGGATCATCACCGCATCCGCGCCGAGGTGCCGAGGCTGGGCCTCGACGCGCGGGGCCCGCGCGGGCGATCCTTCCAGCAGCTCGGCCGCGAGATCCTCGCCATCGCGGACGCGGGATTGAGCGCGCGCGGCAGGCTCAACGGCGCGGGCGACAGCGAGCAGGGCTTCCTCGATCCGCTGCGCGAGATCCTCGCCTCGGGCAAGGTGCCGGCGCAGCGCCTGCTCGACCTCTATCATGGCGAGTGGGGCGGCGATCTCTGCCGGATCTACGAGGCGATGCGCTACTGAGCAGGCGCGGGCGCGGCCTGCCCGCCCGTCAGCCGCCGGATTGCCCGCGGCACAGGCGCGCGGCGCGCCATCCACGCGCCGTAGGCGCGATAGACCGGATCGGCGGACAGATGCGCCTCCTCGGTGCGCGCGCGCCAGTAATAGACGCCGCTGACCAGCGCCAGGATGATGCTGTTGCGCGCGGCATCGACGATGCTGCCCGTGGTGGCGAGGAAGGGCATCGTCGCCAGCCACCAGAACAGGTTCTTCGCCAGATAGGCCGGATGGCGCGACCAGCGATAGGGCCCGTGCGTGATGATCCCGCGATGGGTGAGGTTGGAAAAGCGCGGGCCGAACGCCACCGTCGCCCAGGCATAGACGGCGGTGAGCGCCACCAGCAGCCCGCCGGCGATCGCCAGCGCCGCCGGATGGCCGGTGAGCCAATGGTCCCATTCCGCCGTGCCCGGATGGTAATCGAGCGGGCCGCCGTCGCCCATCAGCACGAAGGGAGGATAGCAGATCAGCGCCGCCATCCACCCCGCCGCATAGGGATTGGCCGACCGGATATGCGCGTCGAGCCAGCGGAAGGTCATCAGATAGCCCACCGTCGCGAAGGCGACGTCGATCAGGAACATGAACGCGATCAGCCCGCGCGCCAGCGCCGCCGGATCGGTGAGCGACGCGGCGACGTCCCAATGGATCACCTGCGCGTAATTGCCCGGCACGATCGCGATCATGAAGGCGGTGAAGAAGCCCTTGACCGCCCATCCGCGCAGATGCCCGGCGACGAGCGCGCGATGCTCCGCGCCCGCGACGCCCTCCGCCGGCGCCTGTCCCATCAGCATCCGGCCGAACGCCCACGCCCCGTCACGCGGCTCGGCCAGCCGCCGGTCGAGCCACAGCACATAGGGGATGGAAAGCAGGAACAGCACCGGCGCCGCCACCCCGAGCAGCCGCATCGCGCCCAGATAGGGGGGCTGCCAGTACCAGCGCCCGGTGGCGTAGAGGATCGCGATGATCCCCCATGTCGCCCACAGCCCGGCGAGCTTGGCGAGGCTGATGTCGAGCGTCGCGGAAAGCCGGCGCGGGCGGCGCGTCCAGTCGATCCCGGTCGTCCTCGCGCGATGGACGCGATCGACGATGAGCGACCAGGCCAGCATCGGCCCCCCGCACGCCGCGACGGCGACCAGCGCCCCGTAAGGCCCGTCGAGGCCGAGCGCATGGGCGAAGGCGACCCAGCCGACCAGCCCTGCCAGCCCCGCCAGCCCGACGCCATGCGACACGGCCGAGCGCGGGGGACGATCCCCGCCGCCCTTCGCGCCTGTCCCGATCGCCCCCTGATGGATCATGGCGACGCGGCTAGCACGGCAGTGGTAAGCAAGCGGTGAAGGGAGGCGGGGGCGAGAGCGGGGGCTGGAGCGGGTAGCGGGAATCGAACCCGCGTCACAAGCTTGGAAGGCTAGTGCTCTACCATTGAGCTATACCCGCGCCGCGCAAGGGGCGATAGCCGGGACGGCCGCCGCCGACAAGACCGATCCGACACGCGGCCCCGCCCCGCCCACACGCGCCCGCTGCTCCCGGACCGTCGCACGGCAGCCGGAGCGCGAGGGAGCCGGGGGCGCCAGCCCCTTCTCCTGGCATCGGGATTCGGGCTATGGGATGGGCGATGGCGGCCCGGCGGATCATGCCCCCTGTCTCATGTGCTGGTGCCCGCTCGACGATGCGACGGTGGAGAACGGCGCGGCGCGCGTCCTGCCCGGCCGCCGCCGCGCCCCCGTCCCGCCCCATGCGCGCCGGCCCGGCGGCGTCGATCCGTTCGGCCCGCGCGGCGGGAGAGACGGCGTCGCGATCGCGGCGAAGGCGGGCCGCGCCACGCGCCGCTCCCCCTGCCCCGGATCGGGTGGATGGAGGCCGCGCCCGCCATGACGTCACGGGGGCATTGAGATGACGGCGACGGCGGCGGCGGCGGCGGCGGCGGCGGCGGCGGCGGCGGCGGCGGCCGACCTGCTGGTGGTGGGCGGCGGGATCAACGGCGCGGCGATCGCGCGCGACGCGGCGGGGCGCGGCCTCACCGTGCTGCTGGTCGAGAAGGACGACCTCGCCGGCCACACCTCGTCGGCCAGCACCAAGCTGATCCACGGGGGGCTGCGCTATCTGGAGCAATATGAGTTCCGCCTGGTCCGCGAATCGCTGATCGAGCGGGAACGGCTGCTGCGCCTCGCCCCCCACCTCATCCACCCGCTGATCTTCGTCCTGCCGCACGCCAACGGCACGCGGCCCGCCTGGATGATCCGCCTCGGCCTCTTCCTCTACGATCATCTGGATGGGCATCCGGGCGGCCGCACGAGCCTGCCGGGGTCGCGCGGCGTGTCGCTCGACGGCACCCGCTGGGGATCGGGGCTGAAGCCCGGCATCGATCGCGGCTTCACCTATGCCGACTGCCGGGTGGACGATTCGCGCCTTGTCGTGCTGAACGCCGTGGACGCGGCGGCGCGCGGCGCGGACATCCGCACGCGCACCGCCTTCCTCTCCGCCCGGCCCGAGGGCGCCGTCTGGCGCGCGACGCTGCGCGACGCCAGGGGCACGCGCGAGGTGGCGGCCCGCGCGCTGGTGAACGCGGCCGGCCCCTGGGTGGGCCAGGTGCTGGGCGAGGTCGCCAACGTCGCGCCCGAGCATCCGCCCCGGCTGGTGAAGGGCAGCCACATCATCGTGCCCCGCCTGTTCGAGGGCGATCACGCCTATATCCTCCAGAATCCCGATCGGCGGATCGTCTTCGCCATCCCCTATGAGGGCGCGTTCACGCTGGTCGGCACCACCGACGTGCCGTGGAAGGGCGATCCCGCCGCCCCCGCGATCGACGCGGCCGAGACCGCCTATCTGTGCGAGAGCATGAATCGCTATTTCGCCAGGCGCATCGGCCCCGGCGACGTCGTTTCCAGCTATTCGGGCGTGCGCCCGCTCTACGACGACGGATCGGCGCGGGCGTCGGAGGTGACGCGCGATTATGTCCTGCGGCTGGGGACCGGCGGCCGTCCGCAGCTCCTGTCGGTCTTCGGCGGGAAGATCACCACGTCGCGCCGGCTGGCCGAGCATGCGCTGGAGAAGCTGGCCCCCTTCCTGCCGCCGATGGGCGATCCGTGGACGGGACGCGCGCCGCTGCCCGGCGGCGACCTGCCCGGCGGCGATTTCCGGGGTTTCCTGGCCGATGTGCGCCGCCGCTGGCCGGAGCTGCCCGAGGCGACGGCGCTGCGCCTCGCGCGCGCTTATGGCACAAGGATCGACAGGGTGATCGGCGGCGAGGATCTGGGCGGCGGGCTCGGCACGCGCGAGGTCGATCATCTGGTCGACGCCGAATGGGCGCGGACGGCGGACGACATATTGTGGCGGCGCACGCGCCTGGGCCTGCATGTCGGGCCCGATACGGTCGCGCGGCTGACGGCCTATCTGGAGGGGAAGTGGCGGCATGACTGACACGCGCACCGTGCTCGCGATCGATCAGGGGACGACATCGACGCGCGCGATCCTGTTCGACGCGGGCGCCCGCGCGCTGGCCACCGCGCAGCGCGAGTTCGCCCAGCATTATCCCGAATCGGGCTGGGTTGAGCATGACGCGGAGGATATCTGGCGCGACACGCTGGCCGTCACGCGCGAGGCGATCGCGGGCGCGGGCGGCGCGCTGCCCGCCGCGATCGGCATCACCAACCAGCGCGAGACGGTGGTGCTGTGGGACCGCGCGACCGGCCGCCCGCTCCACAACGCCATCGTCTGGCAGGACCGGCGCACCGCCGACGCCTGCGCCGCGCTCAGGGCGGCGGGGCACGAGCCGATGGTGACGGCGCGCACCGGCCTGCTGCTCGATCCCTATTTCTCCGCGACGAAGCTCGGCTGGCTGCTCGATCACGTCCCCGGCGCCCGCGCGCGCGCCGGGCGGGGCGAGCTGGCCTTCGGCACGATCGACAGCTTCCTGCTCTGGCGGATGACGGGCGGGCGCGTCCACGCCACCGACGCGACCAACGCCAGCCGCACCCTGCTGTTCGACATCCATCGCCAGCGCTGGTGCCCCGATCTGCTCGCCCTGTTCGACATCCTGGCCGCCCTGCTGCCCGAGGTGCGCGACAATGCCGGGCATTTCGGCGACACCACGGCGGACCTGCTCGGCGCGCCCGTCCCCATAACCGGCATGGCGGGGGACCAGCAGGCGGCGCTGATCGGGCAGGGCTGCTTCGCGGCGGGCACGGCCAAGGCGACCTACGGCACCGGCTGCTTCATGCTGCTCAACACCGGCGACAGCGCCGTCACCTCGGCCAACCGGCTGCTCGCCACCACCGCCTACCGGCTGGACGGCCGGGCGACCTATGCGGTGGAGGGATCGATCTTCGTCGCGGGAGCGGCGGTCAAATGGCTGCGCGACGGGCTCGGCCTCATCACCCACGCCTCGCAGACCAACGACATGGCGACCCGCGTGGCCGACAATGGCGGCGTCTATATGGTGCCCGCCTTCACCGGCCTCGGCGCGCCGCACTGGGATGCCGGCGCGCGCGGCCTGATATCGGGCCTGACGCTGGGGAGCAGCGCCGCCCATGTCGCGCGCGCGGCGCTTGAATCGGTCGGCTACCAGACGCTGGACCTGATCGACGCGATGGCGCGCGACGGGGCGGGGCGGCCGGACGCGCTGCGCGTCGACGGCGGCATGACGGCGAACGACTGGCTGTGCCAGTTCCTCGCCGACATGCTGCGCGTGCCCGTCGAGCGCCCGGCGCATCTGGAGACCACCGCGCTCGGCGCCGCCTTCCTCGCGGGGATGAGCGCCGGGATATGGAAGGGCGTGGAGGCCGTCGCGGCGCTCGCCACGCGCATGGACAGCTTCACGCCCCGGATGACCGACGGCGAGCGGGACGGGCTGATCGCCGGATGGCGCGACGCGCTCGCGCGGGCCCTGCTGCGCGGTTGAGCATCAAGCCGCTCCCGCCGGAAGGGGGAGCGCCCGGATAGCGCTGGCATGACGGGCGAAGGGCCGTGCACCGGAATCCACACCCGGGACACCAGGGGCGATTGCCGGCCCTTGACAGGATTAACCTGATTGGTTATATTCCCATGCGTCCGCTGCACCCTCCCTCCCGGCGCCGGGTGTGAGGAATGCGGGCGAGGCTTTCCCCCTCCCGACGGTGTCGGAGGGGGAACGACCGGCGCGGAACCATCCGGTGCACAAGTCGGGGCTCCGCCCGAACGATCGTCGGCCTAACGGGAGTCCGTTGGGGTGTTCGCGACGCATCGGCCGACCGGCCGGGGCGAGGCGGGCTAACCATTAAATGCCACCGACCCTTCGCGGAACGGGCGCGACGATCAGACCCCGGAAGGCCGGAACGCGGCCGACTTCCGGTAACATCCAGAAGACACCGTCCCAGCCCGGGTGACTGTGGCAGGACGCGCCGGTCGCACGCCTCCTTTTCCCCTTGTCGCCGGCCCCGCATGCCCGCGAATCCAACAGCGCCGGGCCCTCCCCTATCATGGTCTCCACGCGATACCGGCCGGACGCGAAACGCCCGCGACCTCGCGGCCACGGGCGTTTCGACAGGGATCGGAATTTCAGGCCGGGACGACGCGGATGGTCCGCACGCGGCGGCGCAGCGCCGCGCCGATCAGGCCGAAGCCACCGATCATCATCGTCCAGGTCGCGGGCTCGGGAACCGCCCCGGGCGAATCGAGCACGACCTGCCCTCCGGTCACGGTGCGCGAGCCGGCGGTGAACTGATATTCGTAGGACGTGTTCTTCAGAATGGTGGCGCCCGTGTCCGTCAGCGGATTGAAGGTCAGCCGAAGCTGCTGCGCGCTCCCGGTGGTGCTGATCTGGAAGCCCTGCGTCGGCAGCGACACCCAGTTGGCCTGCGCCACATTGTCATAGGTGAACTGCGAAAACGTGTAGGCGCCCACGGTGCTCGCGGACGCGGTGATGTTGACGGCGAGGAGCTTGTCCAGCGCGTCATCGGTCGTGAAGGTGCCCGTGAGCGTTCCACCCCCCTGAAGCGTGACGCCGTCCAGCACGAAGGTTTTCGTCGCCCAGGCCGGCGCGGACGTAGCGATCGCCGCAACAGCGGCACAGAGCAACACAAGACGCTTCATATCTACCCCACAGGTTTACAAGGCCCCCCGAGGGGCACGCCGCGAAACGTAAGCAATTGTCATGCCAATACAGGCGGAACGGCGCTTTCCCGCCCGCCGCCCGCGGCGATATGTAAAATCGCCCGACGCCCGTGGCCTCCGGCGCCGGAACGATCAGGCCGCCGCCGCGGCCGCCGCGGCGCGGGTGAACCGGATTTCTGCCCGCGTTCCTTCGGCGGGCGCGGAGCGGACGTCGATCGTGGCGCAGGCATTCTCGCGCAGCGACCTGACGATCAGCGCCCCCAGCTTGCCGGGCCTGGGCCACTGGACGCCCTCCGGCAGGCCGACGCCGTCATCCGCGACGATCACGCGGCATCCCTCGTCGTCGACGAGGCTGTGGAGCGTGATCGTGCCGCCGTCGCGGCCGGCGAAGGCATATTTCAAGGCGTTGGTCAGCAGCTCGTTGACCACCAGCCCGGTGGGCATGGCGATATTGATCGACACCGGCCAGGCGTCCACCTTGAGGTCGAGGCGGATGCCCTCGGTCGCGTGGGCCTGCATGACGGCCGAGGCGATCTGGCTCAGATAGATGCCCAGGTCGATCTCGTCCCCCTTGCCCTCGTCCGACAGGGCGCGATAGAGCAGCGCGAGCGCGCCCACCCGGCCCGCCAGCCGGTCGAGCCGGTCGCCCTCCTCGCGGTCGGCGACGTTGCGTGCTTCCAGACGGATCAGCGCCGTCACCATCTGGAGATTGTTCTTCACGCGGTGCTGAAGCTCGCGCAGCAGCACGTCCTTGTCGCGGATGCGCCGCTCGAGCGTCTCGCGGTCGCCCTCATCCGGCGCCGGGCTGCCGACCAGCGCGACCAGCCGGTACACGGGCTCGCCCGCCTCGTCCTCGATGATGGTGGACCATGCATCGACCACGCGCGCGGCGGCGCCCTCATTCCCGCCGTCATCGACATCGCCGTCATCATCATCGCCGTCGTCATGGTCTATGGTGAACGAGCCGAGGAACTCCCCTCCCATGGCGATGGCGTCGCCCAGCGACACAGAGCCGCCTTCCTGCTCCTTCCAGCCGGGGAGCACGTTCCAGAGCCGGCCGACGATCTCGTCGCTGCCGCGTTCGGACAGCCGCTCGAATTCGAGATTGCAATAGACGATGCGTTCGCGCGGCTTCAGCTCGGATACCGCGATCGCCACCGGCAGGTGATCGAGGAACTGCTTGAAGCGATCGCTCTCCAATGCTCCCGCAAGGTCCGGCGTGTCGAGCAGCTGCCCGACCTGTTCGACCTGTTCGGCCTGCCTGTCCTGTTCGTCCTGGTTCGCCAATCTACCTGTCCGCATTGCGCCGCACCAGCGCTCTAGCAGCTAGTCGCGACAAACGCGACACGGGGCGGAACATGGGCGCGGCGACAAATCGTTCCGGCGGGCGAATGTCCGCTAATGCCGGCGGATCGGATTCTTGCGGAGACGGGGGGCGGGAAGCCGGGCCGCCGGCGCGGCCCGTCCGGCTGGCGCCGGCGTCGCTATTTCAGCGCCTTGGGGGGATGATGGTGGACAGGGCTGGATTCGAACCAGCGTACGCTCTCGCGGGCAGATTTACAGTCTGCTGCCATTAACCACTCGGCCACCTGTCCAGGAGGCTTTTCGCCGAAGCGAGGCGGCTCAATGGCGAAGCCGGCCGCGCCTGTCAACGCCGCTGCGCCGCCACGCAGAGCGGAGCGCGGATCGTTCCCATGGCGGCGATGGACGCCTTCTTCATCACGGGCAATTCCACCGCGCGCGAAACCTCTCTAAGGAGACGCCCATGCGCAGAGGCCATCGACCATCCACACCGTCCGCCGGGCGACCGCGATTCTGGGGACGCCACGCCGTCATCGCGGCGCTCGCCAATCCCGCGCGCAGCGTCCGCCGGCTCTGGGGCACGCGCGAGGCGCTGGCGGCGCTGGAGCTGCCGGCGGTGCTCCCCGTCACCATCGCCGACGTGGCCGATCTCGGCCGGCTCGTGCCGCACGACGCGCCGCATCAGGGGCTGGTGATCGAGGTCGATCCGCTCGACGACATCTGGCTGGGCGACCTGCTCGACCAGGGGCGCGAGACGACGCGCCCGCTCATCCTGCTCGACCAGGTGACGGATCCGCACAATGTCGGCGCGGTGCTGCGCTCGGCCGCCGCGTTCGACGCGCTGGGGCTGGTGACGCAGGATCGCCATGCCCCGCCCGAATCGGGGGCGCTGGCGCGCGCCGCCTCGGGCGCGCTGGAGGCCGTGCCCTGGGTGCGCGTGGTGAACCTCGCCCGCGCGCTCGACGAGATCGCGGAGGCCGGCTACTGGCGCATCGGGCTCACCGGCCACGCGCCGCGCCTTTTGGGCGACACGCTGGGCGGGGGCAAAACGGCGCTGGTGCTCGGCGCCGAAGGCGAGGGGATGCGCGCCAATACCGAGGCGCATTGCGACGAGCTGGCGCGCCTCCCGATCAGCCCGCGCGTCGAGAGCCTCAACGTCTCCAACGCCGCCGCGATCGCGCTCTATGCGGTCGCCACCCGGCCGGCGGGAGGCTGATTTCATCCGGCCGCCCCCTCCCTCCGCTATCGCGCCCCGATGCACGATGCGCTCCTGAACCCCGGCACCGTCTATGACGTCTGCGCCTGGCTGATCCGGCTGGTCATGCTGGTCGTCCTGCCGCTGCGCCGCACCCCGGCCGCGGCACGGAGCTGGCTGCTGCTCATCCTGTTCCTGCCGGTGCCGGGGCTGCTGCTCTTCCTCGCGATCGGCAATCCGCGCTTCTCGCAATGGCGGGGCGAGCGTTTCCGCCAGCTCCAGCCCTTCTACTCGGCGGTGGCCGAACGGCTGGCGGCGGCGGCGCCCTTCGGGCCGGGCGCGGGCCGGGACATCGCCGCACTCGGCCGCACGCTCGGGCGGCTGCCGGCGGCGGGGGGCAACAGCATCGAGTTCCTCGACGATTATGACCGCGCGATCGATCGGCTGATCGCCGATATCGACGGCGCGCGCCATCATGTCCGCCTGCTCGCCTATATCTTCGCCGACGATCATGTCGGCCGGAGGGTGATCGACGCGCTCGGCCGGGCGGTGGCGCGCGGCGTCGCGTGCCATGTGCTGATCGACGCGGTGGGATCGCATCCATGGGCGCGCGGCACGCTGGGCCGGCTGCGCGCGGCGGGGGTGGAGGCGCGCGCGGCGCTGCCCTTCCGGCTGCTGCGGCGGCGCACGCGGCGCGACATGCGCAACCATCGCAAGCTGTTCCTGATCGACGGGGAGATCGGCTATGCGGGCTCGCAGAATATCGTCGCGCGGGATTTCCGCCCCGGCATCGTCAATCACGAGCTGACCGCGCGCGTCACCGGCCCGGTGGTGGCGGGGATGGGCGCGGTCTTCCTGGCCGACTGGTATCTGGAGACGCAGGTGATGCTCGCCCCGCTGCCGGAGATCCCCGCCCCCACCGGCGAGGCGGCCGTGCAGGTGCTGCCCAGCGGCGCGGACTATCCGCTCGAGGGGTTCGAGACGCTGCTCGTCTGGCAGGTCAACGAGGCGCGCGAGCGGGTGGTGATCGTCACCCCCTATCTGATCCCCGACGAGGATCTGCTGGGCGCGATGCGTACCGCCGTGCTGCGCGGGGTGAAGATCGATCTGGTGGTGTCGGCGGTGGTCGACCAGCGGCTCGTCAACCTCGCCCAGTCGTCCTATTATGACGACCTGCTGGCGAGCGGCATCCGCATCCATCGCTTCCGCGACTATCTCCTCCATGCCAAGAATGTCAGCATCGACGGCCGGCTCGCCATCGTCGGGTCGAGCAATGTCGACATCCGCTCCTTCCAGCTCAACGAGGAGGTGAGCCTGCTGCTCTACGATCCCGCCGCCATCGCCCGGCTGGAGGAGATCCAGCACGGCTATATCGCGAGCAGCGACGCGCTGCGCCTCGACGCATGGCGGCGGCGGCCCGCGCTGCGCAAGATGGCGGAGAACATGGCGCGGCTGGTCGGCCCGCTCCTGTGATCCGGTGGCGGGGCTTCGAAGGCTGCCCGGGAAAGCCGGCGCCAGCCCCCGCTTCGCGCTTTCGCGAACAGTCTTTCAGGCCAGCATGTCGGCCATGTGGATGCCCAGCCCGACGAGACCGCCGACCACGGTGCCGTTGATGCGGATATATTGAAGATCGCGGCCGACGGCGGCTTCCAGCCGGCCCGTCACCGTCGCCGCGTCCCAGCCGCGGATCGTGTCGGACACCAGCCGGACGATGCCGTCGCCATAGCTCGCCACCATCCCCACCGTGGCGCGCCGCGCGAAGCGGTTGATCGTGCGGCCGAGCGCGGGATCGTGCTGCAGCGTCCCGCCGAGCTGGCGCAGCGCCTCCCCGAAGCGGCCCGCCATCGCCGCCTGCGGATCGCGCGCGGCGCGCAGCAGCCCGGCGCGCGCGGCCTGCCACAGCCCGTCTATCCAGCGGACCACGGCGGGGTTGGCGATGATCCCGTCCTTCATCCGCTCGATCCTCGCGCGCAGCTCCGGATCGGCCTGGAGATCGGCGGCCAGCTTCGCCAGCCCCTCCTCCGCCCTGGCGCGCAGCGGATGCGCCGGATCGCTCGCCATCTCCGCGAGCAGCTTGTCGAGCCCGTCGACGATGGCATTGGCCAGCCGCTCGTCCAGCCCCGTCCAGCGCATGATCGCGCCCGCGCGCTCATGCACCATCTCGCGGATCAGATGCTCGTTTTGGGCCAGCGTGCGGCTCGCCCAGCCGATCAGTCCGTCGAGGATCGGCAGGTGCCGGTCCTCGTCGATCGCGGCGGCCAGCGCCTGGCCGAGCAGGGGCGAGACCTCCAGCGCACGGAGCCGGGTCGCGATCGCGCCTTTCACCATGCCGCCCAGCCGCTCGTCGCCGAGCGCCTCGATCACGCTCGCCGCCAGCCGCGACGCGCCCTCGCGCAGCCGGCCCTGCCCCGCCGGCGGCTGGGCGAGGAAACGGCCGGCGGCGCCCGCCACGTCGATCCGCCGCATCCGCCGCGCGACGACCACGGGGATCAGGAAATTGTCGCGCAGGAACAAGGCGAGGCTGCCGCCGATCCGGTCCTTGTTGCGCGGGATGATCGCGGTGTGCGGGATGGGCAGGCCGAGCGGGCGGCGGAACAGCGCCGTCACCGCGAACCAGTCGGCCAGCCCGCCGACCATCGCCGCCTCGCAAAAGGCGCGCACGAAGCCCCAGGCATTGCCGCCCTGCTCCAACTGGCGGGCGAGGGCATAGGTCGCCGCCATCAGCACCAGCAGCCCCGTCGCCGCGATCCGCATGCCGCGGACGCCGCCCTGGGCGGGGTTGAAACGGTCGAGCCCGGTCAGGGCGAGGAAATTCATAGGCCCGACAATGGCTGAACGGGCGGAAGGTTCAACCCCTCACGCGGCACATCCCGCCGCGCGCCGGAAGCGGGACAGCCGCAGGACGCACGCGCGGGACCGGGATCATTCCGCCGGCTGCGGCTCCATGGCCCCGGCGCGCGGGCCGCCGTTGGTGAGCCAGCGCGAGAGGCGCGGGCCCAGCCAGCGCTCGAAGCCGTCGGCCAGGCTGAAGGTCGCCGGCACGATCACCAGCGTCAGCAGGGTGGAGAGCAGCAGCCCGCCGATCACCGTGACGCCCATCGGCGCGCGCCAGCTTCCGTCGCCCGACAGCGACAGCGCGGTCGGCACCATGCCGGCCACCATCGCCACCGTGGTCATCACGATCGGCTGGGCGCGCTTGTGCCCCGCATCGATGATCGCGGCGCGCTTCCCGATCCCGTGCGCCATCTCCTCGATCGCGAAGTCGACGAGCAGGATCGAGTTCTTGGCGACGATGCCGAGCAGCATCAGCAGCCCGATCATCACCGGCATCGATATGGGATCGCCGGTGAGGTGCAGCGCTATTCCCGCCCCCAGCGGCGCGATCAGCAGCGATCCCATGTTCACCAGCGGCGGCATCACCCGCTTGTAGAGCAGCACCAGCACCGCAAAGACCAGCATCACGCCCGAGACGACGGCGATCTCGAAATTGGTGATCATCTCCGCCTGCCACTTGGAATCGCCGAAATTCACCTTCTCGACGCCGACGGGCAGGTTCTTCAGCGCCGGCAGGGTGTCGATCTTCGACGTCGCCTGCCCGCTCACCACGCCGGGGGCGAGATCGGCGCCGATCACGATGCGCCGCTTCTGCGCATAACGGCGAAGCTCGGTCGGCCCCGCGCCGAAGCCGATGTCGGCGACGACCTTGAGCGGCACCGAGCCGCCGCTCGCCGTCGGCACCGGCAGGTTCTGGATGGTCGAAAGGTCTCGGCGCGACGCCTCCTTGATCGCGACGCGGATCGGGATCTGGCGATCGGAAAGCGAGAATTTCGCCACATTTTGATCGATGTCGCCCAGCGTCGCGATGCGGATCGTCTCGCTGAGCGCGGCGGTGGTGACGCCCATGCTCGCCGCCAGATCGAAACGCGGATGGATCGTGATCTCGGGCCGCTTGAGATCGCCGTCGACGCGCGGCGAGCGCAGCTCCTTGAGCGCCGACATCTCGCCGACCAGCCTGTTGGCGGCCTGGCTGAGCAGCTCGGGATCGTCGCTGGCCAGCATGACCGTGATGTCGCGGCCGTTGCCGCCCGCCTGGCTCTGGAAAGCGACGCGCGCGTCGGGAACCACCGCCAGCTTGGGCTGATAGGCGCGCTCGAACTCGACGCTGGTGCGCTTGCGATCGGGGCGAAGCGTCAGGAATATCTGCGCCTCGCCGACCTTGATGCTCTCGAATGCGTCGGCGACTTCGGGCGCCCGCTTGAGCGTCGCGGCGATGCCGTCGGTGACGGCCGCCGTCTGCTCCAGCGTCGCGCCGGGCGGCAGGGTGACGTTGACCTGGCTGTAATCGACGTTGATCGTCGGCTGGAACGAGAAAGGCAGCGTCCAGAACACCAGCACCATCGCCGCGACGCCCAGGCCGCCTATGCCGACCGTCCAGACGCGATGGTCGGCGAGCGGGGCGAGACAGCGCTTCCAGCCGGTGCGGGTGCGGTAGATCCGCCGGGCGCGGCGATCGTCGAGCGACCAGCGCAGCACCGCCATGTAACGGTCCATCAGCCAGCCTTCGCCGTGGCTCGCCTTGCCGTGCGCACGCAGGAAATAGGCCGCGACCATCGGCGTGATGAGCCGCGCGACCGCGAGGCTGAGCAGCACCGAGGCGACGACGGTGAGCCCGAACGCCTTGAAGAACTGGCCCGATATGCCCGGCATCAGGCCCACCGGCAGGAACACCGCGACGATCGACATGGTGGTGGCGACCACCGCCAGCCCGATCTCGTCGGCGGCGTCGATCGATGCCTGATAGGCGCTTTTGCCCATGCGCATGTGGCGCACGATATTCTCGATCTCGACGATCGCGTCGTCGACCAGGACGCCCGCCACGAGGCTGAGCGCCAGCAGGCTGATCCCGTTGAGCGAGAAGCCCAGCAGGTCCATGAACCAGAAGGCCGGAATCGCCGAAAGCGGGATGGCGAGCGCCGAGATCGCCATCGCGCGCCAGTCGCGCAGGAACAGGAAGACGACGATCACGGCCAGCACCGCGCCCTCGATCATCGCGTCGATCGCCGATTTATACTGGGATTTGGTATAGTCGACGGTGGTGTAGAGCTGGGTGAAGTGGACCTTGGGATTTTCCTTCGCAAGCTCCCTGAGCGCCTTGCGCGCCGCGTCGTAGACGGTGACGTCGGACGAGCCCTTCGCCTTGGCGAGCGAGAAGCTCAGCACCTGCCGGCCGTCCATCTTCGCCAGCGAGCGCTGCTCGGCATACAGGTCGCGCACGTCGGCCACGTCGGACAGCCTGATCGTGCGGCCGCCGACCGAGATCTGCTTCTGGCCCAGGTCATAGGCGCCCTCGGCGTTGCCCAGCACGCGCACCGCCTGCTCGGATCCCGCGATCTCCGCGCGGCCGCCGGCGGCGTTGACGTTGGTCTGGCGCAGCTGGGCATTGACCTCGGACGCGGTGATCCCCTGCGCCTGGAGCTTGGCGGGATCGAGGATGACGCGGATCTCGCGGCTCACCCCGCCGTTGCGCTGGACCTGCGCCATGCCCTCGATCGCCAGCAGGCGCTTGGCCACATTATTGTCGACGAACCAGGAGAGCTGCTCCAGCGTCATGTCGGTCGCCTCGACCGAGAAATAGGCGAGCGGCCCGCCGTCGATGTCGACGCGCTCGACCTGCGGCTCCAGGATGCCCTCGGGAAGCTGGCTCCTGATCTGGGTGACGGCGTTGCGCACGTCGTTCACCGCCCGGTCGACCGGGGTGCCGATGCTGAACTGGACGAAGGTGCGCGACTGGCCCTCGGTCACGTAGGAGGACATCTCGTCGACGCCGCTGATCCCGCGCACCGCCGCCTCGATCCGCTGCGTCACCTGCGTTTCCAGCTCGGTCGGCGCGGCGGCGGGCTGCGATACGATGACGTTGACCGCCGGGAAGCTGACGTCGGGATTGTTGTTCACGTCCATCCGCATGAAGCTGACGATGCCCGCCAGCGTCAGCGCGACGAACAGGACGATCGGGGGGATCGGGTTGCGGATCGACCAGGCGGAGATGTTGCGGAAATTCATGGCGGCGGGCCCTACCGGGCCGTCTTCGCGCGTTCGGGAGTCACCTTGTCCCCCGGATTCAGGAAGGCGCCCGCCGACAGCACGACATGCTCGTTCCCCGAAAGCCCGGACAGGATCGCGATCCCCGTATCGGACACCGCGCCGATCTTCACCGGCTGGCGGCGCACCTTGTCGTCGGCACCGATCAGGTAGACGAAATTGCCCTTCTCGTCGCTCAGCACGGCCGATTCGGGAAGCTGCGGGGCATCGACCGCCCCGCTCGATATCTCGGCCATGGCGAAGCCGCCGGGACGGATGGCGGGATCGTAATGCAGCGCGATGCGCGCGATCCCCTGCCGCGTCACGGCGTCGATGACGGGCGAGATCTGCCAGATCCGCCCCGGGAAGCTCTGCGTCAGCCCCACGGGCGTCACGCGCGCGGCAAAGCCGACCTTCATGTGCGCCAGATCCTGCTCGGCCAGGCGCGCCTTCAGCTCCATCTCGCCGTCCTTCGCGATGGTGAACAGCGTGCTGCCGCCCGAACTCACGATCTGGCCCGGCTCGATCTGGCGGGTGAGCACGAGACCGGCGGCGGGCGAGCGGATGTCGAGCCGGCCCATGCGCGCGCGCATCTCGCCATATTGGGCGCGGGCGAGCTTCACCCTGGCGACGGCGGCGTCGCGGGTGGCAGTCTTCTGCTCGATGTCGGCGCGGCTGATGAAGCCCCGGCCGACGAGCTTCTCCGCGCGCTCCAGATTGCTCTGCGCCAGCCGGGCGTCGGCCTCGGCCACCTGGATCTGGGCGGCCATCTGGCCGGTCTGCTCGGCCTGCACGGCGCGGTCGACCGTCGCCAGCGTCTGCCCGGCGGCGACCCAGTCGCCCGGCTGGACGAGGACGCGCGTGACCATCCCGCCTTCGCCCGATATGCCCACCGGCATCTCGACGCGCGCGGCGAGGTTGCCCGTCGCGGAGACGCTGTTGGTGACGGACTGCTTGCCCGGCACGATATAGGTGACGGTGGGCGCCGCCGCGGGCGCCGGATCGCTGTCCTTCCTCCCCCCGTGCATCAGGAAATAGGCGACGATCAGCACGACCGCGCCGATCACGCCGCCGAGGATCATCCGGCCGCGGCGGCGCGCGGCGAGCGCGGCCCCTTCGTCGGGCATGTCCGTCCCCTCGCCCGCGCGCCTGCGCCCGAATCCCTGCTCGACGTTCATCACGCGCTTCTTTCCGACACAGAAGATCGCGGCCCCACACCGCGTTGGGGCGCTGTATTATATCAATATATCACTCGCCTCAAGCGGGATCGCCGTCGCTCGGGAAGACGCCCGAATCATGCTACGGCAGGGCCGCCGTTCAGCATCGGTGCAGCGCGCCGATGCCAGCGGTGACGCATTGAAAAGCGGGAATATCCCGCCCGAAGGGAGATATGAGGATGATCACGCGCAGCATCGCGCCGCTTCTGGCGCTCGCCGCCCTGCCCGCCGCCGCGCAGGCCGCGCCCGAGCGGCCGGTCGACGGCACAAGGCTGGACGTCAGCGCCGAGGGCGAGGTGAACCTTCCCCCCGACATCGTCACCATCGGCGCGGGCGTGGTGACGCAGGCGCCGGGCGCGGCGGCGGCGATGGCGGAGAATGCGAAGCGCATGTCGGCGACGATCGCGGCGCTGCGCAAGGCGGGCGTCGCCGATCGCGACATCCGCACCAGCACGCTCAGCCTCTCGCCCCAATATCGCTACGACAAGGACGTTCCGCCGGTGATCACCGGCTATCAGGCGTCGAACCAGGTCAATGTGCGCTTCCGCGACGTGGCGCGCGCGGGCGCGGTGCTCGACGCGCTGGTGGCGGTGGGCGCGAACCAGATCGACGGTCCCGCCTTCGAGGTGGAGCATCCCGACGCCGCGCTGGACGAGGCGCGCACGCAGGCGATCGCCAGGGCGCGGGCGCGCGCCGACCTCTATGCCAGGGCCGCCGGTCTGCGCGTGAAGCGCATCCTGTCGATCAGCGAGAGCGGCGGCGGATACCAGCCGCCGCGCCCGATGGCGATGATGGCGATGGCGCGCATGGACAAGGCGGAAACGCCGATCGCGGCGGGCGAGCAGAAGCTGGCCGTCAACGTCGCGGTGAGCTTCGAGCTGGAATGAAGCCGGCCGGAACCGGGAATCGGGCGCGTGCGCCGATTCCCGGGCCGATGCTCAACGCACGCTGCCGCGCCGGATCAGGTTGACGATCGCCAGCAGAATGATCGCGCCGATGAGCGAGACGAGGAACGAATAGAGGGTGAGCGGCGCGTTGTTGATCGATCCGCCGTTGAAGATCAGCCCGCCCAGAAACGCCCCGACGATGCCGACGACGATGTTGAGGATGATCCCCTGCTGCGCGTCGGTGCGCATCACCATGCTCGCCAGCCAGCCGATCACGCCGCCGATCACCAGCCACAATATCAATCCTATCATCGGGTCCTCCTGCTGTTCTCCGCCGCCACGCGGGCTTCGCGGGTTGCTATTGATACGCGTCAGGAACGGCCTTGTTCCTGATCGGGGAATCGGGCGGCGGCCGGGCCGGCTGCGCTTCGTCCTTTCGTCGCGGGGCGAGTGCGCATAAACGGCGCGCATGACGTCGGCCCGCGCCTCCTCGCTCGCATCCTCGCTCGCCCGGGCGCTCGGCCGGATCGACCGGCGCGACGAGCGGCGGCGGCTGCGCCCCTTCGCCCTCGCGCCGGGCGGACGGCTGCGATCGGACGCGGGCGAGTTCCTCGATTTCTCCAGCAACGATTATCTGGGCCTTTCGCTGCATCCGCTGCTCGTCGAACGGGCCTGCGAATGGACGCGGCGCCACGGCGCGGGCGCGGGCGCGTCGCGGCTCGTCACCGGCACGAGCGCGCCGCATCTCGCGGTCGAGGCGCGGCTGGCGGCGTTCAAGGGGACCGAGGCCGCCTTGCTCTTCGCCTCGGGCTGGCAGGCGAACGCGGCGGTGCTCGCCGCCTTGCTGAAGGCGGCGCCGGATGCCGTCGTGCTGACCGACCGGCTGATCCATGCCAGCCTGCATCACGGCATCGCCGCCGCGGGCGCGCGCCAGGTGCGCTTCCGCCACAACGATCTCGACCATCTGGAGGCCCTGCTCGCCGCGCGCGAGGGGCGGGGCGGCCCGCGCATCATCGTCACCGAAAGCGTGTTCAGCATGGACGGCGACGTGGCCGACCTGCCCCGGCTGGCCGGAATCGCGCGCGCGCACGACGCCTTCCTCTATCTCGACGAGGCGCACGCCACCGGCGTGCTCGGCCCCGGCGGCGCGGGGCTGTCGGCGGCGCTGCCCGGCGGGGTCGATCTGGTGATGGGCACATTCAGCAAGGCGATGGGATCGTTCGGCGCCTATGTCGCGGGATCGCGGCTGCTGTGCGACTATCTGGTCAACGCCTGCGGCGGCCTCATCTTCACCACCGCGCCCCCGCCCGGCGTGCTGGGCGCGATCGACGCCGCGCTCGATCTGCTGCCCGGCATGGATGCCGAGCGCGCGCATCTAGCGCACATCGCCGGGCATGTGCGCGACGGGCTGCGCGCCATGGGCTTCGATACCGGCGCATCGGCCACGCAGATCATTCCCGCGATCGTGGGCGCCGCCGGCGACGCGCTCGCGCTCGCCGCGCGGCTGGAGGAGGAGGGCATCCTCGCCGCCGCGATCCGCCCGCCGACGGTGCCCGCCGGATCGAGCCGCCTGCGCCTCGCGCTGCGCGCCCCCCATGCCATGGCCGATGCCGACCGGCTGCTCGCCACGCTCGCGCGGCTGCGCGGGCGCGCCTCATGCCCCGCCTGACGCTGCTGCTCGCCCATGGCTGGGGCTATGATCCCGGCTTCTGGGAGCCGCTCGCGCGCCATTTCGCCGACCTGCCGTGGCTGGCGACGGACCGCGGCTATTTCGGCGCGCCCGCGGCGCCCGTGGCCGGGGGGCCGGTGGTGGCGATCGGCCATTCGCTGGGCGCGCTGCTGCTGCTGCGCGATCCGCCGCCGCAATGCCGCGCCCTGATCGCCATCAACGGGTTCGACCGGTTTGTCGAGGGGCCGGGCGTCGCGGGCGTGCCGGCGCGGCCGCTCGACAGGATGCTCGCGCGGCTGCGGGCCGATCCGGCGCGCGTGCTCGCCGATTTCCGCGCGCGCTGCGGCGATCCCGCGCCGTTTCCCGTGCCCGATCCCGCGCCGCTGGAGCGCGACCTCCGCCTGCTCCGCGACGCCGATGCCCGCGCGATCGCGGCGGGGTGGAGCGCGCCGATCCTTTCGCTGCACGGCGATGCCGATCCGCTGCTGCCCGCGCCGATGCGCCGCCAGGCCTTCGCGAGCGCGCCCGACGTCACCCACGCCACGCTGCCCGGCGGGCACCTGCTGCCGCGCACCGACCCGGCGGGGTGCGCGACGCGGATTCGCGCGCTGATCGACGCGCTCGCATGACGTCGCGCGGGGAGCGGATCGCCGGCGCCTTCGGGGACGCGCGCGCCTACGATGCCCATGCCGTCGTGCAGCGCCGTGTCGCGGCCCGGCTCGCACGGCGGATCGCGGCGCTGCCTGAGGGGGAACGCCGCCGCGTGCTGGAGCTGGGCTGCGGGACGGGCTTCCTCGCCGCGGCGCTCCCGCCCCTTCCCCCGGGCGGCGACTGGCTGATGACCGACATCGCGCCCGCCATGCTGGAGCGCAGCCGCGCGCGCTTCGCGGGGCGGGACGGCTTCCGCTTCGCGCTGCTCGACGCGGCGGCGCCCGCCTTCGCCGGAAGGGAGGCGCCGTTCGACCTCATCTGCTCCAGCCTGGCGCTTCAATGGCTCGACGACCTGCCCGGCGCGCTCGAACGGCTCTTCCGCCTGCTCCGTCCGGGCGGACGGCTGCTGATCGCGACGCTGGCCGAGGGCACCTTCGCCGAATGGCGCGCCGCGCATGCCGATCTCGGCCTCGTCGCGGGCACGCCCGAATATCCCGCGCCCGCCACGCTGCGCGCGATACGGCTCGACGGCACGGCCGGCACGATCGAGATGGCGCGCTTCACCTGCCGCTATCCGGACGCGGCGCATTTCCTGCGCGCGGTGAAGGCGATCGGCGCGGGCACGCCCCGGCCGGGCCATATCCCGCTCGACGCCGCGACGATGCGCGCCGTGCTGCGCCGCTTCGACAGGCGGGGGCGGGAGGTGAGCTATCATGTGGCGTTCTGCGCTTTCACGCGGCCATGATTTTGACGCCACCAAGTGGTCGCCATCACCGATATTCCGGATGAAGCCACGGCACCCATCGCGCTTCCAAACGGGAAATTCCCGACAATCCGCCCTTCCACCGAATTGGCACGCGCCCTGCACCATTCCCGGCATGACCGCTCCGATCATCGGCGCGGACGGGATGAACCGGGAGGCCGATCATGACGACCTTCGACGTCTCCGCTTTCCAGCGTCACGCCGTCTCGGCCTTCGGCGCGATCGGCCCGGCGGCGCCGCGCGACATGATCGCGGCGGTCCGCTGATCCGGCGGCGCCGCCGGGCCTTGCCGGCACCGGCGGCGGCTTTCTTCCGTGCCTGCCCAAAGGGAGCATCCGATGTCCGCCTGTCGCCTCGATCGCCGCAACGCCAGATGGATGGTGGTATGCGCCGGTTTCGCCGGGCATGCGGGGCTCGACGTGACGCCGGAGCGCGTGGCGCTCGTCCTCCTCACCTGCTCGGCCCCGTGGCGACGGTCGCTTATGGGCTGACCGGCTGGATCGCGGCGGAGCGCGCCTAGCTTCCGCGCGGCGCCCCTGTCTGGCCGAACAATGTCCGGCGCTGCTCGTCGGTCATCTCGGCCGGGGCGGGGTTGACCTCCTCGGCCCGGGCATAGGCCGCGACGGTGCCGGGGCGCGCCTTCACCGCCTCGAACCAGCGGCGAAGATGGGGGAAATCGTCCAGATTCTGCCGGTGGCGCTCGTGCGGCACGATCCAGGGATAGCTCGCCATGTCGGCGATGCTGTAGCTGTCGCCCGCGATGAACGCGCGATCCGCCAGCCGCTTGTCCAGCACGCCGTAGAGCCGGCCGGTCTCCTTGACGTAGCGGTCGATCGCATAGGGGATCGGCTCGGGCGCGAACGCGGTGAAATGGCCGTTCTGCCCCGCCATCGGCCCGAGGCCCCCCACCTGCCAGAACAGCCACTGGAGCACCTCCGCCCGGCCACGCGGATCGGCGGGGATGAAGCGCCCGGTCTTGTCGGCCAGATAGAGCAGGATCGCCCCGGATTCGAACAGGGATATCGGCGCGCCGCCGTCCGCCGGCGCGGTATCGACGATCGCGGGGATGCGATTGTTGGGCGAGATCTTCAGGAATTCGGGGGCGAACTGCTCGCCCTTGCCGATATTGACGCCATGAAGGCGATAGGGGACGCCCGCCTCCTCCAGGAACATGGTGATCTTGTGGCCGTTCGGCGTGGTCCAGTAATGAAGCTCGATCATAATCCGCCTCCTTTTGCCGCGAAGCGCCCCGCCCGCCCAGACTTGGAGCAGTGCGCGCCGCGATCATAGTTCGGGGAGGGCGCGCCTCGCCACGGTCGACTGGAGATAGGGAGCGCCCGCCGTGGCACCAGTGCCGCGCCTGCCACCGAGAATCCCGGCAAAATACCACATGGCGCGGCTCCCTCCGCCTCAATGATGATCCGGATTGGTCCGCGCATCGCCCGCCGTCACCCGTCCGAACATGGCGCGGAACGCCCAGGCGGTGCAGCGGCCGAGGTGAAAAAGGGACGCGGCCAGCACGCCTTCGGGCGATTTTCAACATCTTGTTGAAAACTGGAGCGGGCGAAGGGATTCGAACCCTCGACCCCAACCTTGGCAAGGTGGGGAGCTAGCGTTTCTCGACGTCTTTGACGTTATTGCCGTCCCCGGATTTCCGACAATCTGATAATCCTAGCGTTTCTGCGGTTATTAACCGACAATCGAGTTTATATCGGTTCCCTGTGGGGATAGAGTGGGGATAGACTTTTTGTCAGATTATGGTATAATAGTTGTATCACCCCACTAGATTCCCCACTACACGAATCCCGTGCGGTTTCCATTGAAATCGACAGAAAGGAATAAGGATGACAGGTGCAAAGCGCCCGGTCGGCCGCCCCAGACGCTTCGCGAAGTTCGAAGCATTTGAGGCTTCACTCCCAAGCAACATGACAAAGCGCCCAGCGTATTGCGATGGCATAGGCATCTTCAAAGGCGCGACCGGCGCTACCGTATGGGCCAAGATCAGATTGCCACGCGGTGGCATGTATCGAGGTCGATCGGTCCCCGCTGGTGGGTCAGTCGAGCATAAGCTTGGCAAGAGAGCGTCTTGGGACTGGCAACAGTTGGTTACGGAGCGTGACCGCCTTCAAAAGCTGGCGGATCATGGAGAGCCGTTAGAGGCGATCGAGGTAGAGACGTTCGCCAAATACGCGGCAGACTGGCTTGAAAGGAAAAAGCCAACCCTAAAGGGCTACGGCGTTACGAATGGACATATCAAATCAGCCCTCAATCCCGCCTTTGGCAAAAAGGCGCTGAACGCCATTACCGTGACAGACTTGAATCGCTGGATCGGACAACAAAGTGCCAAGCTGAAACCAGCAACCGTTCAGAGGCAGCTAGCCACCTTCAACGCCATCATGAATGATGCTGTGCGTAGCGGGATAATAGAGCGCAACCCATTTGAAAGGGCAGATCGAATCAAGGGCATCGAGCCGAGACAACGATTTGTGACCGAGGAGGAATGGGAAAAAATCCTCAAAGCCGCTGATAAGATCGAGCAGGAACAGGAGGATAAGAAGGAACGGACGCCGCAGCAGATCAGGGGATGGCTGCGCCATTATGTTATGTGGGCCTATAATTCGGGTATGCGCCGTGCCGAAATTCTCAATCTGACTTGGGATCGCGTGCGGAAGATCGGTGAAGAGGCCACGGTGATCGAGGTCGGCAACACCAAAACTGGCAAACCCCGTTTCGTAACATGTACGGCAGAAATGGAATCGATCATCGCCGCCCTTCGCTTATTGGAACGGACAGAGGGCGATAGCCGCCTGTTTCCTGTGTCGCTAACGACGCTCAAACGCTCCCTGACGCGCTTATGGAAGGCAACCGGCTTACAGGATGTTCGCTTGCATGATTTGCGACGGACCCACGCCACCATTCTCATACAGCGCAACATTGATCCCCGGACGGTAGCGGGAAGGTTAGGACACTCCGGCACGGCCATGCTCGCCCGACACTATGCAGTGCACCGAGGGGACATGGAAGCCGCCAAGGTGTTTGGCACGCCGATAGCCAAGGAAACGGAGCCCCAGAAAACCGACGATGGGGATGAGGATATTGGGGTGGGAGACGCAGTTGATAGGACGAGTCTTGACTAGGATTCGGTAAGTCTGAGGCGATCAAACCAGCCATAGGGATGCAAAGGCGACGTAAATTAACCATATTGGAGTTAGATATTGATTTTTTGACGATTTTGCAGTATAATAGGTGGTGAGGGATAAGGGTATTCTCATTTCTCTCGTTAACGTTTGACGGCCCAGCCGGGAGTGGGGATGAGCCTCGCTCTCGGTTAAATTGGTCGTTTGTGGATTACTCTAACCGATGGAACCTTTTTTCTACACCGACAAAGACATTGCTCGACGCCTGAATCTCTCCCCTTCATGGGTCCGTGGTCAGCGCCACAAACGAACGCACGGCCTGCCCCATATCCTCGATGTGGAACCCCGCTATATTGGCTCTTGCCCCCGATATGTCGTCGGGGAGGTTGAAGCCTTCATCGCGTCTATCGCTGGCTGAGGGGACGCAGAAATGGAATATGATTATGCCACGGCAGCGCCGGGGCCGGATTCGCTTGTCTCTCCGGTCCCGCTGGATGACCAAGCCGAACCGATCAACGATATTCAGGCTCTCCCTGCCCATGTCAGCAAGGTGCCAACGCCCTCATTCTATCCTCAAAGAGGGACATGGTTTGATGAAGCGATCGATTTCCGCGACCCTGAAGGCGATGCGGTAACGAGGGAGGTACTGGCGCTGATCGCCGCCAACGAGAAACGGGAGCGCAGACGCCGCCCGATCGATAAAGAGAACCACTACATCATCGTTCGCAAGATACTGGCCAATGGCTTCCGCTGCCATTTCCATCGGCATCCGCATCTGGTGGCCTATTCCCGCAAGGCTGATGGCTACACGGGCGGCCCTTCATGGTTATCAGGTCCGGCCTTGGCTC
>Ga0182749_1000327_pt1 | contig 47689 bp, 50 predicted proteins | sample eDN3rd37CKraftMG_FD_128875 | JGI IMG/M metagenome (GOLD analysis project Ga0182749, IMG submission 128875) | Enriched Miracle-Growth compost microbial communities from Emeryville, California, USA - eDNA 3rd pass 37_C Kraft MG (version 2) (version 2) ...
ACATGGCGACGCACAAGGCCATCTGGAACGGTGGCACGTACGACCCGCGCGCATCGCACTTCGCTCCTGTGAACGCGGTCGTCGGCGGGCCGGTTCCTCATGCTGTCGGTTGGGCCATGGGCGAGAAGCTGAAGGGTGGTTCCGGCGTCGCGCTGGCATACTTCGGCGACGGCGCCAGCTCGCAGGGCGATGTGCACGAGTCGATGAACTTCGCCGGCGTGTTCACCGCTCCCGTCGTCTTCTTCTGCCAGAGCAACGGATGGGCGATCTCGCTGCCCACGCGCGAGCAGGTCGCCGGCGGATCGGTCGCCGCACGAGCTCAAGGCTACGGAATGCCCGGCGTGACGGTCGACGGCAACGACGTGATCGCCGTCTACGAGGCCACGCTCGCCGCCGTGGAACGCGCGCGTTCCGGTCTCGGTCCCTCGCTGATCGAGGCGAAGACCTACAGGATGGGACCGCATTCCACCTCCGACGACCCGGGGCGCTACCGCACTCTCGACGAGGAGCGCGACTGGCGGCAAAGGGACCCGATCGAGTTGATGGAGCAACGGCTGCAGGCCGAGGATTCGGTCGACGCCGAGTATTTCTCCCGTGTGAGGGCTCAGGCGGTCGCCGAAGTGGAACGCGTCCGAGCAGCCATCGCCGAACTGCGGACCCCTCCGGGGGAGGAGATGTTTGCCTTCGTCTTCGAGGCGCCTACCGCTCCCGTGCGCAGACAGCTTGATGAATGGAAGGCGAGGGCGCGATGACGGACACTATCGTCGGCGCGTCGCAGGGTTCGGCCGGTGACGCTCAGCAGATGAGGATCGCCGAGAGGGTCACGATGCAGAGAGCGCTGAACCTCGCGCTCGAACACGAGCTCGACTCGGATCCGCAGGTGCTGGTGTTCGGTGAGGACGTCGGACGCCTCGGCGGGGTCTTCCGGGTCACGGACGGCCTGCAGCAGAAGTTCGGCGAGGATCGGGTCTTCGACACTCCGCTGGCCGAAGCAGGGATCGCGGGCATCTCCGTCGGCCTTGCCATGAACGGCTTCCGCCCGGTCGCCGAGATGCAGTTCGATGGCTTCAGCTATCCCGCCGTCGACCAGATCGTCAATCAGCTTGCCCGGATGCGAGCGCGCAGTCGCGGCGTGTTCGGCATGCCCGTAACGGTCCGCGTCCCGAGCTTCGGGGGCATCCGCGCGCCCGAGCACCACGGCGAGAGCATGGAGTCGCTCTACGCCCACGTGCCGGGCCTGAAAGTCGTGTCGCCGTCGACGCCCCACGACGCCTATCATCTGCTCAGACAGGCCGTCTCCGACCCGGATCCCGTCATCTTCATGGAGCCGAAATCGCGGTACTGGCATCGGGGAGACGTCGGTGCCGAGCCGGCCTCAGATGACCTGTATAGCGCGCGTGTCGTGCGTCCCGGTCGGCACGCGACCCTTGTCACCTGGGGCGCCATGGTCGCTCGATGCCTGCAAGCTGCCGAGTTCGCGCAGGAGGACGGTGTCGAACTCGAAGTGCTCGATCTGCGCTGGCTCAAGCCCATCGACGAGGCAGCCCTCGCCGAGAGCGTCTCGCGTACGCGGCGTGCGGTCGTCGTGCACGAGGCTCCGCTGACAGCAGGACTCGGCGCGGAGGTCGGCGCGCTCATCGGCGAACACTGCTTCGCGGACCTCAAGGCACCCGTCCTGCGCGTGACCGGATGGGATGTGCCCTACCCGTCGGGCGAACTCGAGGACGAGTACATCCCCTCCGTCGACCGCATCCTCGATGGCGTACAGCGAGTATTGGAGTATCGACGTGGCTGAAGAGGCATTCGCCCTTCCCGATCTCGGTGAGGGCCTGATAGATGCGGTCGTCCTCGAATGGTTCGTCGCGGTCGGCGACACTGTCGAACGGGGCGCGCCGCTCGCGGAGGTCGAGACGACGAAGTCCACGCTCGAACTGCCTTCCCCCCGCGCCGGGGTCGTCGCCGTGCTGCATGTGGCGGAGGGCGATACCGCGATCGTCGGTGATCCCTTCATCACGTTCACCGTGGAGGACAAGCAGGCAGGGATCGTCGGAACCGTTCCGGAGGACACGACCCCCGCACGCCGAGTCCGGCTCTCACTGCCGGAGGAATGATGGCTGCGGTCGGCCGACCGGACGGGACGACGATCGCCTACCGGCGTTTCCGGGGTCCGCGGGCGGTGCTGCTGGTGCACGGCTTCGCGTCCGATGGCGAGGCGACCTGGGAGCGCACCGGCTGGGTGCGCACCTTCGCGGAGGCCGGTCGCGGTGCGGTCGTGGTGGACTTGCGCGGGCACGGCGCGAGCGCGAAGCCGACGGAGGCAGTGCTCTATTCCCTGGAGCTCCTTGCTCAGGACGTGCTGGCCGTGGCCGACGCGGAGGATCTCGCGGTCTTCGACATCGTCGGCTATTCCCTGGGCGCGCGCGTCGCGCAAGCCGTCGCGGCCGCCCGACCCGACCGCGTGGCGCACCTCGTTCTGGGCGGCATCGGAATGCGCGACCCGTTCGCGGAGTGGGGGCCTGCCGCGATGCGGGACGCACTGCTGTCGGGGCAGGTCATAGGGGATCCGACGGCCGACAGACTGATCTCGGCGCCATCGCTGTCGCAGCCGGAGCGAGAGGCGCTCGCCGCGTGCGTGAGCGGACTCGCCGGCTCACCCATGCCGGACATGGACAGCCCCGTCGCGGCTCTTGTCGTCGCAGGCGCCGAGGACAGCGTCGCCGCGGACGCACCGGAACTCGCACGCCATCTCGGCGCGCCCTTCGTGGAGGTCGCCGGCCGACACCACGTGAACGCGATCAGCGCGCGTGCATTCAGGTCCGCCGTCGTTGCGTTCCTCGATCAGTGATCATATTGTGAGCCTCTCAGGCCAGAACAGGGACGAATTGCGTGATGTCGACAAGGACCCCATCCCGATGAGCATCGACGAACTCGACGTGAGGCTCATCACTCTGTTCGCCGAAGAGCCGCACATAGGCGTCCTCGAAGCCAGCCGTCGTCTTTCGGTCGCTCGCGGGACCGTTCAGGCGCGTCTCGACCGCCTGCAACGCAGCGGCGTCGTCATGGACTTCGCGCCGACCATCGACCCCGCCGCTCTCGGTTTTCCTGTGATGGCGTTCATCACGGCGGAGATCACCCAGGGAGACCGCAGCGAGGAGATGATCGGGCAGCTGAGGCAGATCCCCGAGCTCCTCGAGGCGTACACGGTCACGGGACAGGCCGATTTGCTCATCCGCGTCGTCGCGAAGTCCAACAGCGACCTGCAACGCGTCATAGACCGGCTCGTCGCCGTGCGCGGGATCGCGAGGACCGCGACCCTCATCGTGCTGGATATGCAAGTGACGCATCGCACCCTTCCGCTGGTCCAGTCCGTGCTCGTCACGCGCGATGAGCGGGTCATAGCGACATAGGGCGATCCCTACCGCAACCGGCGGGGCTGCCCTGAGGATCGCCGTCCTCCCAGCACCTACGTTCGAATGCGGAGAGGAGCCGGACATGCCCGACAGCGGTCGCGAGGCGGAATACGCCTTCGCCGTCGACGAAGGATGGCTCAAGCTTCCGGCCGAATACAGTCTGGGTGATGTCGGCGGCGTCGGCGTCGACCGCGACGACAACGTCTACATCTTTCACCGCGGCGAACACCCGATCATCGTGGTCGACCCAGACGGCGAGTTCCTGCGCTCCTGGGGCGATGACATCGTCGTCCAGGCGCACGGCCTGACGATGGGCCCCGATGACACCGTCTACCTGGCGGACACCGGACGACACACCGTCACCAAGTGCACGCTGGACGGGGAGGTGCTGCTCGAGATCGGCACCGCCGGGCGATCTCAGCCTTACATGTCCGGTCTGCCCTTCAACAGGTGCACTCATTGCGCGATCTCGCTGGACGGGGAGATCTTCGTCACCGATGGCTACGGGAACAATCGCGTCCACGTGTACTCGGCGTCCGGCGAGTACTTGCGGTCGTGGGGCGAGCCTGGATGCGAGCCTGGACAGTTCAATGTCCCGCACAACATCGTCATCGACGCGAGCGGCCTGCTGTACGTCGCGGACCGGGAGAACCATCGGATTCAGGTCTTCGACTCACGAGGACGATTCCAGGCGCAGTGGCACGACCTGCACCGGCCTTGCGCCCTCGCGATCGACCCCACTGTGCCGGATCGCTTCTACATCGGGGAAGCCGGACCCGGGCTGCCCGTGAACGTGAACACGCGCGGCCTCGGGCAGCGGGTCCTCGTCACGACGAGTCTCGGCGCCCGGGTAGGGCGATACGGCAGCGGAGCTTTCGGCGAGGGACCCGAGGACTTCGTGGCACCGCACGGCATCGCTGTCGATTCTCGGGGCAACCTCTATGTCGGCGAGGTCGCCAACCTGGCCTGGACGGATTTCACCTCGGGCGCTGCTCCTGACCATGCGGTCCGCTCCTTCCGCAAGCTCAGGCGCGTCTAGTCCTGCCGAGTCAGATCGGATAAGCAACACACCCGGAAAGGGAACCCCATCATGTCAGCGCAACGCAACCTCGCCGGCTTCCGCGCCCGCCTTCACGAGCAGGGGGCGTTGTCCTCCATCCTGCTGTCCATTCCCAGTCCAGCAGTCGCCTCCATCCTGGGCTGGAGCGGGGCGGACTATGTCGTCATCGACGCCGAGCACGGCGCCTTCACCCTCGAATCGCTCCGGGCATGTGTGGAGGCGATCGAGCCGACGCCCGCCGCCTGCGTCATCCGGGTCGCCGGCCATGACGAGGTCCTGATCAAACAGGCGCTCGACCTCGGGATCGACGGGGTCCAGATTCCGACGGTGAACACGAGGGACGAGGCCGAGCACGCCGTGCGCGCATCACGCTACCCTCCCCAGGGCGGTCGCGGAGTGGGGGTCGGGCGCGCATCCGGTTACGGGCGCGAGATCGGCCGCTACGTCACCGAGGCGAACGACCGGGTCGCCGTCCTCGTCATGCTCGAGACCGAGGAGGGACTGGACAACGTCGAGGAGATCGCTCGGGTGGAGGGCCTCGACGGCATCGTCATCGGTCCGGCGGATCTGGCTGTCAGCATGGGACTGGGCATCGACCCCGTCCATCCGCGAATGCTCGCAGCATACGACCGCGTCGCAGCAGTCGGACGAGACAGACGAGTGAAGGTCGGCGTCGGGGGTCCGCTCACCGACGCGGGGCGCTGGTTCGCGAAGGGAGCCGACCTCGTCCTCGTCGCAGTGGACTCCGGTGCGCTCGCCGGTGCCGCGAAGCAGGCCCTTGCGGTTCTCGACGAGGCGTTGAGGACCGCTTCGGACGACTGACGGGGCGAGCGGGACCTGCAGCGGCTGGGTCAGAACCTGACCCAGCCGCTGTTCGGGCGTCGACGTAGATCGGCGGAGGAGAGGTCGTTCACGTCGGACACGCCGATGAGTCCCTGGACGCGATCGATCTCTGACGCGAACGTCGAGAGCACCTGCGCGATGCCCGCCTCGCCCCCGGCTGCGAGACCCCAAACCCAGGGCCGGCCGATGAGGCACGCCTTGGCGCCGAGCGCGAGCGCCTTCACCACATCGCTACCGCGGCGGACCCCGCTGTCCAGCAGCACATCTGCACTGGCGCCGACGGCATCGACCACTTCCGGGAGCACCTCGATCGAAGCAGGAAGGCTGTCGAGCTGCCTACCTCCGTGATTCGACACGATGATGCCGTCACAGCCCGCGTCAACGGCCCGGCGGGCGTCGTCGCCGTTCATGACTCCCTTGAGGACCAGCGGGCCGCTCCACACATCGCGCAGCGCCTTGAGGTCGTCCCAGCTCTGGTCCGGGTTGAACATCCCGCCCATGACCGATTCGAGGCTCGGGTCGGCTCCGGGGAACACGCGTTGGATCAGGTTCGGAGGCTTCGCGAGGCTGCTCTGAACCATGGGCGGACCGGTGAGGTAATCGAAGAGCCAGCGCGGCCGAAGCGCGGCATTCACCGCCATCTTCGGGCGCACGCGGATCGGGATGGACATGCCGTTGACGGTGTCGCGCTCCCGGTTCCCGCCCACAGGAGCATCCCCGGTGACGACGAGCACGCGGAAGCCTGCGGCGCGCACCGTGGCGAGCATCCGCTGCATGCGCTCGGGCTCGCGGTAGAGGTACGTCTGGAACCACTGGGGCTCGTCCACCGCAGCCGCGACCTCCTCGGCGCTCGCGCTCGCGGTGCCACTGAGGATCGAGACCGTTCCTGCCGCGCTGGCCGCACGCGCGGCGGCTACCTCTCCATCACGGCCGGAGGCGCGAGAGAGCCCGGTCGGCGCCGTGATCACCGGAAGCGCGAGCTCCTGCCCGAGCACGGTGACCTTGTGCGAACGCGTCCCAGACCCCTGCAGCAGGCGTCCGGCGAATGCGAGATCGTCGAAAGCGGCACGGTTGCGCCGCATCGTCACCTCGTCCTCCGCTGCGCCGTCGACGAAGTCGAAGATCATCTTCGGTAGCCGGCGTCGTGCTCTTTCGCGCCAGTGTCGGGGGAGGACCATGGTGCCCTTTCGTGTGTTCAGAAGACCCGCGCCGCGATCTCGGCGGGAGCGTCGAGCAGCGCGTCGATCTCGTCGTCGAGCCGGACGAGTGTCAGGGATGCGCCCGCCATGTCGAGGGAGGTGCAGTATTCCCCCACGTAGCTGCGCGCGACCGTGATGCCCTTCGCTGCGAGGCTCTCGTGCGCGTGACCGTACAGCACGTAGAGCTCGCTGATCGGTGTTCCGCCGAGACCGTTGACCATGAGCGCGACCCTGTCCCCGTCCTGGAACGGCAGGTCCCCGACGATCGCATCGAGCAGCTCGTCGACGATCTCGTCCGCCGATTCGAGCTTCGCACGGCGGCGGCCCGGCTCGCCGTGGATGCCGATCCCCATCTCCATCTCGTCCTCGCCGATCTCGAAGAGCGGCGTACCCTTCGCCGGTGGCGTGCAGGACGTCAGCGCGACCCCCATCGTGCGTGTGACCGCGTTCACCTTCTCGCCCACCCGCACCACCTCGTCGAGATCCGCGCCCGCTTCGGCGGCGGCGCCGACAGCCTTCATCACGAAGAAGTTGCCGGCGACGCCGCGACGGCCCACCGTGTAGGTGGAGTCTTCTACAGAGACATCGTCGTCGATGAAGAGCGTGCGCACGTCGAGACCATCGGCCTCGCTCAGCTCCTGAGCCATCTCGAAGGCCATCCTGTCCCCGGTGTAGTTGTTCACGAGAAGGAGGACACCCTTGGGGCTCGCGAGGAGCTTCGTCGTCTCGTACACATAGGTGCTCGGGGGCGCGGCGAAGACATCGCCCGGGCAGGCGCCGTCGAGCATGCCCCTGCCGACTGTCATGACATGCGCAGGCTCGTGCCCGGAGCCGGAGCCCTGGATAACGGTGACCTTGTCCTCGCGGGGCGCGTCCTTGCGCATGATGAGGTTGTACTCGGGCACGTAGGCGAGCGTGTCCGGATTCGCCAGCGCGAGACCCTTGAGCATCTCGGGGACGAACCGCTTCGGGTCGTTGACGAACTTCTTCATTTCAGTGCTCCATTGCATCGAGGGGTCGGGGCGGGCGGACGCCGGACGCGCTCAGCTCGGGTCGGACCATTCCCGACTCAGCCGTTCGGCGATGATGGCGAGCGCCATCGCGCCGGCGTCCGGTGATCCGATGCTGCGCTCACCGGTGTAGCTCGCGCGGCCGCGTTTGGCCTGCAGCAGGCTCGTGGCCTCGGCGCTCGTGCGCGCGGTCTCGGCGAGCGCCTGGAGGGCCTGCCGAGCGTCTGCACCGGAGTCGAGCTGCATCTCGAGCGCGGCCGTCGCCGGGATGAGGGTGTCGAGAAGGGTCTTGTCGCCGAGGTCGGAGTTCCCCCGGGCCTTGATGCCCTCGGCCGCAGCCCGGAGCATCACGACGACGTCGGCACCGGAGAGCTCGTCCTTGTCTTTGACAGAGCTCGCGGCCCGCAGGAAGGCGGTGCCCCAGATGGGGCCTGATGTGCCGCCGATGTGGCTCGTCAGCGTCACCGCGATCTGGCGGAGGAACGCCGAGGGACTGGAACGGTCGAAGGTCTCCCAATCCGACAGAACGATCTCGAAACCCCGGGCGAGAGAGAAGCCGAAATCCCCGTCACCAACGACGGCGTCGAGATCGCTGAACTCCTGCTCCTTGTCGACCGCGGTCTGCGCGATCGAGCGGACGACGAACTCGGTCACGGCGAGGCTGGACTCGGTCATGGGACCTCCACGAGGGGTTGGGCGAGAAGGCGGGCGACATCGGCAAGGGTGACGACGTCACCGGGCGTCAGGGAATAGGGGTCGGCCAGCGTGTCCGCACGAGCCCCCGAAGGGTCGCCGAGCGAGGAGACGACGAGCGCAGCACCTGCGAAGTCCTCCTCCGTCGTGTAGCTGCTGACCGTGATGATCGTGCGCAGACCGGCGCCCCGGGCGGCGCGAAGACCGTTCTCGCTGTCCTCGATGACGACGGCATCGGCCGGGGCGATGTCCAACGCGTCGAGAGCGGCGAAGTAGATGTCGGGCGCGGGCTTCTTGAGCCGGACGACGTCCCCGGCGAGCACCGCGAATCGTTCGGCGAGAACCGGACCGACGCTGTGCTCGAGGACAGCGCGGACCGCCGGCTCCGCGGACGTCGATGCGACCGCGAGAGACCAGCCCGCCCTGTCCGCCTCCTCGACGATCCGGCGGATGCCGGGGCGCGGCGGCAGTGCGCCGGACTGCACCAGCTGCGTGTAGATCTCCGTCTTGCGCCTGTGCCACTGCACGACGGCAGCCGCCCGCGATTCGTCATCGGCGATCCCCAGCGCCGCCGCGATCTCGGGAGTGATCGCACTCGTCATGCGCTCCTTGCCGCCGCCGATCTTCACCTTCTCGGCGTAGTCGGCCTCGGTCCAGTGCAACGGGACGCCGAACTCCTCGAACGTCCGATTGAAGGCGGGCAGGTGCCCGAAACGCTCGGTGTCCGCGAGAACCCCGTCGCAATCGAAGATCAGTGCCGGCACCTCAGTCGTCCGCCCGTCCCGCGCTGCCGAACTCCCGTGCGAGGCCGACGGTGAGGTCGATGACGTCCTGTCGCACATTGCGGAAGAGCGTGGGGGGGTCCCACCTGTCCGTGGATTCGGCCTCTTCGAGCTGCGTGAGGCTCGACCGCATGAACGTCATCTTGAGCGAGGTCGAGATGTTCACCTTCGCGCAGCCGCGGGCGATGAGGTCGTGGAACTGCTCGGATTTCAGACCCGATCCGCCATGCAGCGCGATGGGGATCGGGTGCGCAGCGACGATGTCGCTGACCCTGTCGAAGTCGAGGATCGGTTCCCGCTTATAGACGCCGTGTGCGTTGCCGATCGCCGGGGCGAAGACGTCGACGCCTGTCTGCTCGATGAAGCGCAGGGACACCTCGAGGCTCTGCCGGGCCGATTCGGCATCGGAGCCGATTCCGTCTTCGACACCCGTGATCGACTCGATCTCCCCCTCGACGTGCGCCCCGAAGGACCGGGCCTGACGAACCACCTCGATGGTCTGCCGCTGATTCTCTTCCACGGGCAGCTCGGACGCGTCGAAGAGCACGGAGTTCCAGCCTCGTTCCAGGCATTCGGTGATGACGTCCCGATCGGGGCAATGATCGAGATGCAGAGCCACGGGAACGTCGATGCCCTCGGTCATGGCGGACCACATGCTGAAGAGGACTGCGGAGCCGATGCTCTTCACCGTCTTGACGGAGGTCTGGACGATGACAGGCGACCGCGCCTCGACCGCGCCAGCAAGGACCGCCTCCATCGTCAGATCGTTGACGATGTTGATCGCCGGAACCCCGTAGCGATGCGCGAACGCGCCGTCGACAATGGCCTTCAGGCTGGATACCGCCACGTTGCACTCCTTGAATCTTCGCACTGATCGCCCACGTTAGGGAGTGGCCGAGCCCGTGCGGCAGGGGGCGACCCCCCACTCCGACGTAGGGGATCCGCCACCTCGAAGCGGTTCGCTCTCCGCGCGCGGATCGAGCGAGCGACGGTGGCTAGGGGGCAACCCTGCTCGCCCGGTGGGGAGCCCCCCATTGAGCGCCATCGGCCGATTCCGTAACTTCGCTCGCATCCGACCGCGCTGTTGCGGATGCGTCCGGACACCGGCGTATAGGAGCATCTTGAAAAGGAGTGTGGGAATGGCCGACGCGGCGCTGCGGAATGGTCCCGTGACCCCGGAGATCAGCGACGATGAGGCGCTGACCCGCGTGCTGGAGGCCAGAGTGGCCGCCCTGCGGGACGAGCTGCTCGCCGATCAGCAGGAAGCGGAGATCCGGGGCCGGACCTCTCCAGAGATCTACGCGCGGCTGGCGGAAGCGGGTGTGAACAAGATCCTCGCGCCCAAGCGGTTCGGGGGTTACGAGCTGTCCATCGAGTCGTTCTTCCGGGTCATGATCGAGATCTCGCGCGGCGATCCCGGCGTCGGCTGGATGGCCGGGCTCGGCGCCGGCCACGTGTACCACGTCGCCTCGTACATGAGCCTGGAGGCCCAGGAGGAGCTGCTCGGATCCGGCGAGGACTTCGTCGCGCCCCTCCGCCTCGCGCAGCCGCTCGAAGCGGAGCAGGTCGCCGGGGGCTGGCGGCTGAACGGAAGATGGGACTTCCTGTCAGGGCTGCCCTACTCGACGCACCTCATGGGGGGCGCGCTGCTCAAGGGCAGCGACACCGCAGGCAAGCCCGACTTCCGCGTCGTCGTCATCCCGAGGGCGAGTGTCGAGGAGCTCGACAACTGGGGCAACGGGAACCCGATCGGCATGCAGGCGAGCGGGTCCGCCTCCGCGCTCATCCACGACGTCGTCGTCCCCGAGCACATGACGTTCCGGTACGAGATGCAGAAGCAGTTGCCGGAGGACGGTTCGCCCGGATATCAGATCCACGGCAACCCGATGTATCTCGGACGAGAGCTGGGGTTCTTCGCGGGCGAGCTCGCCGCGACGCAGGTCGGCAATGCCTACGCGGCGCTCGACGAGTATGAGCGCCACATGGTCTCGAAGCGCCCGAGCTTCCCTCCGCTCATCTTCGGCAAGCAGCCGGCGCGCCTCGACCTGCACGAGTACCACGAATGGTGGGGCGGAATCCGACGGCATGCGGACGCTGCGAAGGCCATCCTGCTCGGGGCGGCGCGGGAGCAGGCCGAACTGGGCGAGAACTGGGCGCGCACCGGATCGCCGTTCTCGCTGGAGGACGACATGCGCCTGCGGTCGCTCGTCATGATGGCAGGCAAGACCGCCACGGAGGCGGTGCGGATCGCCTTCCACAACAGCGGGGCGTTCGCAGCGGGCAAGGGGCAGCGTCTGCAGAAGTACTACCGCGACGCCGGCACCTACGAGACGCACCTCGGGGCGCAGTACGAGTCCACAGACGCCTCCATCTCGTTGCTGCACTTCACCGACGAGATCTACTGGTAGCCGCATGACCGCCTACAGCGCCACCCCGTCGGAGACGGATGGCACCTGGACGCTCGCCGGACCCGGAGCGTCGGTGATCGTCAATCCCCGCCGCGGGGCGGACATCCTGTCGCTGGTGCATCGTGAATCCGGCCGGGAGATCCTCTGGAGACACCCCCGCTGGATCGCGGAGGCGCCGCCCACGCAGCCCCTGGACTCCGCGCCGGAGGCCTTCTACGACTTCTACCCGGGCGGGATCCAGGAGATCTTCCCCCAGGCCGGTCCCGGCGTCCCCTTCAACGGCACGCCGATGATCTTCCACGGGGATGCCTCGCGTGTTCCCTGGACCGCCGTCGCGGAGGTGAACGACCAATCGGTCTCGCTCGCATGCTCGACGATCCTCAGCCGCTACCCGTTCGCGCTGCGCCGCATCATCTCGATCGACGGCACGGCAGATCTGCGCATCCGAGCCGAGATCGAGAACCTGGCCGACGTGCCGATGCCGGTGCACTGGGGCTTCCACCCGGCGTTCTCGGAGGAGCTCACGCAGGCGCCCGCGTTCCTCCAGGGGCCGCTTGCGAGCATGACCGCCCACGACGGACAGATCGCCGGGCGACAGGACTATGGTTTCGGCGAACGCCTGGATCTGCCGGTGTCCGAGGGCCTCGGCACCCTCGCGCTGAAGCCTGCCGACGCGGGTTCGGCAGACATCCTCTACGGTGCCGTGGACGACGGCTGGGTGCGCCTCGTCTCGCCCGCGGTGGGACTGCAGGTGACGATGCGGTGGCCGGTCGAGGTCTTCCCCTCGCTCTGGCTCTGGCAGGAGTGCCGCGACCCGTCCGGCTATCCCTGGTGGGGCTTGTATCACGTGGTGGGGATCGAGCCGTCCAGTGCCACGCCGATGCAATCGCTGGAGCAGGATGTCGCCTCCGGCTCCGCCCTGTGGGTCGAGCCCGCCGGCAGCGTCAGTGCGGAGATCGTGTTCGAGATCGAGGCGACCGAATGAGTGCCGACTCCGTCGCGACGCCCGGCCCCGCCGAGCGCAGGGCGGTCCACCGCACCTCCGTCGTCGTCATCGGGGCGGGGGCGATGGGCGGCACCTTCGCCGGCGCGCTGGCGAGCGCCGGACTCGATGTCGTCGTCATCGATCCGGCCCCGGAGATCGGCTCCAGCCTGCGCGAGCACGGTCTGCGCGTCACGCACGCGGATGGCTCGATGTCCCGTCACGAGATCCGCTATCAGGCGGACGCAGCGGGCCTCGAGCCGCCCGACTTCGTCTTCTTCTTCGTCAAGGCGGTGCACAACGAGGCGGCTGCCCGAGGCGCTGCCCACCTGATAGGCCCGGACACGATCGTGGCGACCGTGCAGAACGGCATCGGCCACACGGAGGTGCTCTCGAGCATCGTCCCGCTCGAACGGCTCGTCGTCGGGGTCACGAATGAGGGCGCGAACGCGCTCGAGCCAGGGCACGTCTATCACTACAATGCCGCGACGACGACTCTCGGCCCTGCCATCCCCTTCGCCGATATCGTGCCGGCTGAGCGGGTGGCCGAGGTGCTGACACGGGGAGGCCTGTCGGCCACCGCGGTCGCCGATTCATTGAGCGGGGTCTGGTCGAAACTCGTGTTCAACTCCGCCTACTCGGGCGTGGCGGCCGTCACGGGACTGTCCCTGGCCGGCCTGGGCAGTGAGCCGCACGTCTGGGAGCTCTGCAAGCGGGTCGCTCGCGAGACTGGACGCATAGCGACACTGAGCGGGGCGACGGTCGACGTCGACGCTGCCATCGCGCGCGCCGAGCAGCTCTATGCGAGTGCCGTGGCCGCAACCAGTCCCGCCGGGAAGGCATCCATGCTGCTCGACATCGAGGCGCATCGGCATTCCGAGGTCGACGCGCTCAACGGGGCGGTCGTCCGCGCTGCGCATGCGCTCGGCGAGGAGGCGCCGTTGAACGCGGCGCTCCATGCGCTCGTCCGGGGCATCGAGCACAGCTGGACCTCGGCCTGAACGGCCGATCACTTCGAGAGCGAACGAGAGAGAGCACTGAGCATGACATCTGTCGCACCTGCCGGGAACCGGCTTGAAGGCAAGACCTGTCTTGTCACCGGCGCCGGGTCGGGGATCGGTCGAGCGACCGCGACCCGGTTCGTCGCCGAGGGCGCCACCGTCGTCTTCACGGACATCGACGAGGAGGCCGCCAGAGCGGCCGCCGAGGCGACGGGGAGCGAGCGGGCGATCGCCGTCAAGATCGATGTGACGGATGAGGCCTCGGTCGCAGGTGCGTATCACGAGGTTGCGCAGCGCGGACTCGCACTCGACGTCATCGTCTCCAACGCGGGAATCCAGCTCTTCGGCCAGGATGCGCCGGCCGCAGACCTTTCGCTCGAGGTATGGGAGCGGACGGTGCGGACCAACCTCACCGGCGCATTCCTGACGCTCAAGCACGGTGTCCGGGCGCTTCTTGGACGGGGCGGTTCGATAATCCAGACCGGCAGCCCGACGGTGTTCATGAACTCGGGCGCCGGCTTCACCGCGTACACCGCCTCGAAGGGCGGCACTCACGGGCTTATCCGGGTGATCGCCGCAGATTATGCCAAGCACGGGATCCGGGCGAATGTCGTCATCCCGGGATTCACGATAACGGGAATGGTGAGTCCCGTCGCAGACGACCAGGAGGTGATCTCGGAGCTGCTCGCTCGGGTTCCGCTCGGACGCCCCGGTCGACCGGAGGATCTCGAGGGTGTGATGCTCTATCTGGCGAGCGACGATTCTGCCTACTCCACCGGTGGGTTCTTCGTCGCCGATGGAGGGATGTCCACGCTCTGAGAATGTCGCCGCGGCGGCCGATCTGCCCCCAGCCGCCGCTGATGAGGGGTATCCCCCGGACCGATGCGGGGCGCCCCCCAATGCGCGGACGGGGGCGCGATCTTTGAATGGGGACGGCCGTCCTTCGGATGGTCCCTTGCACTGCATTGCTTTCACAATCAGCAGCCGGAGACGGCTCGAATACACAGGACAAGTCGATGAAGACTCAGAACTCGGCGCATCGCGCCACCATCCGATCGATCCCTATCGCTGCCGCAGCAGTGCTGGCGATCGCACTATCCGGGTGTACGACATCGTCGTCCGACAGCAGCGCGTCGTCGGTAGCGCTGGACTGCGGCTCGGCGACCGGCACGCCGGCGACGGGCAGTCCAATCAAACTCGGAGCGCTCTCGGTTGATGCACCCGGCATCGTCTACACCGCATCGACGGACGCGGCTTCCGCGTATTTCGACTGCGTCAACGACAACGGCGGGATCAACGGGCACCCGATCGACTACACTGTGTACCACGACGCGCTTGATCCGGCCCCCTCCACCGCGCTCGCGACGCAGCTTGTCGAGCAGGACGGTGTTCTCGGAATCGTCGGGGGAGCGAGCGTGATGGACTGCCTCGCGAACCAGCAATACTACGCATCGAAGGGCTTCTACCTGGTGGGCATGGCTCTACCGGACGGGTGCTTCGCGCAGACGAACTACTCGCCTGTGAACGCGGCGGGGCAGACCATCATCCCGGCTGCGCAGCTTCTCGTGAAGCAGGGCGTGAAGAAGATCGTGCTGGTCTCGAACGCCGCCCCTGGCATCGAGGTGTCCGGGCAGATGATGGCCCAGTTCGGGCAGTCCGTCGGCGTTGAGACCGAGCAGATCGTCGAGAACGTGCCGCTTTCCGACGCGAACGGCCTTGCGGTTCGGCTCGTGCAGGAGGCCGGCCCGGACGGAGGAGTCGTCTTGAACCTCGGCACGGGCGATCCGCAGCTGCTGGCCGCCATCGAGGCGCAGGGGCTGATCGACCAGGTCAAGTGGGGGTCGGACTCATCGATCCTCCTCGACTCGACGGCGGCCGGACTCAGTTCCGCCTGGAACGACAAGCTCTCGGTCGCAAGCGACTTCGCGCTCTCGTCGACCGACGCCCCGGACATCGATCAGTTCAAGGCGGTGCTTGCGAAGTACTCGCCGAACACGTCCAAGGACGCGACGAGCATCAGCGGCTACCTGGCGGCGCAGATGACGACCGAGGCGCTGCTCGCCCTGCCGGACGACCAGCTCACGGTCACGGGAGTGAATGACGCCATCACCGGCATCAAGGGCTTCACCTCCGACTTCCTCTGCCAGCCGTTCTCCTACGGTTCCGGCGACCATCACATGTCCAACAACTCGGTTCGCGAGGTGACCGTCAGAGACGGTGCCTGGGTCGAGACCAGTGGCGACTGCTTCGACATCACGGCCGTTCCGCTGAACTACCTGGAGCAGATCCGGGCGAGCCTGTAGCGCGCAGGAAGACACCCGTCACTCATGGTCAATCTGACTCCATACCTGGTTCTCGGCCTCGCGCTGGGGGGCGTGTTCGCGCTCTCCAGCGTCGGGATCGTGGTCCTGTTCCGTGCAACCGGCGTCCTCAACTTCGCCGGCGGGGCCATCGGAGCGCTGTCGGCGTTCGTCGCCTGGACGCTCACCCAGCAATGGCATTGGAATCAGTGGGTGTCCTATCTGATCGGCATTCTCGTCGCCACGGCGGTCTCGGTGGCGTACGGCATCACGGCGGGGCGGGCGCTGGCGCAGCGCCCGCCCATCGTGAAGGCCGTCGGCACCCTGGCGGTCCTCCTCCTGCTGGTCGGGTTCATGACGGTCGTATGGCCGGAGAACGTGACCCGCAGCATGCCGTTGCCGACCTCGGCGTTCTCGGTGTCGATCGGCCAAGCCGTCATCAACGGGACGCAGATGCTGAGCATGGCGATCCCGATCGTCGTGACGGTGGGCACAGCGATATTCCTCAAGAAGACCAAGCTCGGCATGGCCATGCGCGCGCTGGCCGATGACCGTGAGATCTCTGCGATGCTCGGCGTTCCGGTGCGGAAGGTCGAAGCCATCGCCTGGATCGGAGCCGGGGTACTCGCGGGCGTCTCGGGAATCCTGTTGAGCAATCTCGTCAACCTCGCCGCAAGCGACCTCACGTTCCTGGTGATCCCGGCTCTCGCGGTCGCGCTCGCCGCCCGGCTCGAATCGCTGTGGATCTCGCTCGGCGTGGGCTTCGCCATCGGTGTCCTGCAAGCGGCATTGACGCCGTTCTCCGGGATATCGGAGTTCCGTTCCGCAACTCCGTTCGTGGTGGCCACGATCGCGGTTCTGTGGCTGGCGTGGCGCCGGCCGACGCTGGGAAGGGTGTGACCCATGTCTGTGAAAACCGCTGGCACGAGGACTGCAGGTGCCACATTGCAGGCGATCGTCCCGCCGCGACTCTGGCGGGATCGTTCGCTGCTGATCGGCGCGATCGTCGTCGTGGTCGTCTTCGTCGCCGGTCCGCTGGGCATGAACTCCTACTGGCTGCAGGCGTCGACGGTTGCGATCGTGTATGCGCTGATCGCCGGCGGCGCGGGGCTGCTCGTCGGCCGGGTCGGTCTGTACTCCCTGTGCCAGATCGCCCTGACGGCGGCCGGTTCCTGGATGGCACTGAGGCTCGGGTTCGGCACCTCATTGCCCTTCCCGGTCATCATCCTGCTATCAGGAGCGTTCTCCGCCGTGCTGGGCATCATCATCGGCCTCCCGTCGTTGTGGGTGTCCGGGCTTGCGCTTGCGCTTCTGACTCTCATGGGCGCTTCGGCGATCACTCTCGTCCTGACGGTGATCCATTTCCCCAACGGCGGAGACGGAATCCTCGGATACTCCGAGACCGGTCAAGGGGCGCCCGCACTCGCGCGGCCGCTCATCGGTGAGACGACCGACGGCTATTTCCGCTACGTCCTGGTCGTAGCCGCGATCGTGTTCCTCATCGTGTGGCTCCATCTCAAGAGCAGGCCGGGGCGCAGCTGGGCGGCGATCCGTCAGAGCCCTGCGTCAGCGCAGGCGGCCGGAGTGAACATCACGCTGTACCGCGTATGGGCATTCCTCCTGGCGTCGTTCATCGCCGGCGTCGCCGGCGGGCTTCTTGCGGCGACCGGGGGGATCTATATCACGCAATTCCCGGTGCAGGACTCCATCATCCTTCTGGCGGCTGTGCTCATGGCCGGTGCCTATAGCCTCTGGGGGGCGGTGCTCGCCGCGTTGCTCATGAAGTTCATCGGTGCAGCCTTCAGCATTTGGAACGTACCGCCCGGACTCTTGCTGATGCTGTTCGGAGCAGGGATCCTGCAATCCCTCCTGCAATCGCCTACGGGGATCTTCGGACAGCTGAGCACGGACCTGCCCAAGCTCTGGCGCCGGATACGCCGAGGGCATCGACCAGCAGAGGAGGGGCGGGCATGATCGAGATTCGCGAACTGACAGTGCAGTTCGGCGCCGTGCGGTCGCTGAATGAGGTGACCTTCGAGTTCCCGATGGGAACCTGCGGGCTCATCGGACCCAATGGCGCAGGGAAGACGACGTTCTTCAACGCCCTGAGCGGCTTCGTGAAGCCGAAGACCGGCTCGGTTCGGGTATTCGGCACCGAACTCGTCGGGATGCGGGCATACCGGAGAGCACGCTGGGGAGTGCGACGAACGTTCCAGACGGAACAGGCGATTCAAGAGCTCTCGGTCTTCGACAACGTGCGGATGGTGCACGAGCAGTCGGCGTCAGGAGGCAAGGGCCGCATCGCGGCGATCGGCCGTGCGATCGAGTTCGTCGGACTGGCGAGCGTCGCGAACAAGCCGGTCGGCACGCTCTCCGCAGGTGAACGACGTCTTGTGGAACTCGCACGCGCGGTCGTCGGGAGTCCGAAGCTCGTGCTCCTGGACGAGCCTGCGGCCGGCCTGCCGGACGAGGAGACCCGGGAACTGAGCGGCCTGATCCGAAGGATCCCCGAAGAGCACGGCGCCCTGACCATCCTCGTCGACCACGACATGGATCTCGTTTCGAGCTGCTGCAGCACGACTGCGGTGCTGGACTTCGGGAGGCTCGTGGCAGTCGGGCCGACCAGCGAGGTCTTGCGAGACCAGCGTGTGATCAGGGCATATCTGGGCGACGAGGAGGTTGCATCGTGAGTGGTGAACGAGGGACCACCCTCGTTCTCGATCACGTCAGTGTCGCGCGAGGCAGCCGGACTGTCGTCGACGCGGTCTCGATCACGGTCGTTCCCGGTGAGGTGACTGCGCTGCTCGGACCGAACGGCGCCGGAAAGTCGAGTCTCGTCCTCGCCATCGGCGGTGTGCTGAAACCCGCCGCGGGGCGTGTGACTTTCGGCGAACATGAGCTCGCCGGGGCTCGGCCTGAGTTCATCCGCGCCTCCGGTGTCGCCGTGGTCCCCGAGGGGCGGCGGCTGCTGCCGAACATGACCGTGCAGGAGAACCTCGAGATCGGCACCTACACGATGAGAGCGGGCGCTGCAAAAGAAGGGATCGCCTACGCGATGGAGCTCTTCCCGGAGCTGCAGAAGCACTGGACGAGCCCGGCGAAGCTTCTCTCGGGCGGCGAGCAGCAGATGGTCGTCCTCGGCCAGGCGCTCGCCAGCCGGCCGCGGATTCTCGTCATCGACGAGCTCTCGCTCGGTCTCGCGCCGGTCATCGTGAAACGTCTCGCGTCGACGTTGCGCGAGGTCGTCCAGACCGGCACGGGGATCCTCCTCATCGAGCAGTTCGCCCATGTGGCTCTCAGCGTGTCGACCGCGGCCTACATTCTCGGCGGCGGCCGGATCGTGTACTCGGGAACCGCCGCGGAGCTGTCGGCCAACAACGACATGATGACCTCCTCGTACCTCCTGGCGGGAGCCGTCGCCGGAGACGAGTCCCGTGAGAGAGAGACGACTTGATGGTGGCAGCAGTGCCTGCGCGGCGGTTCGCAAGCGGACTCGAGCTGTCGGCGATCGGGCTCGGATGCATGGGAATGAGCTCCGCATACGGGGTCCCCGACGACGCCGAGTCGACCGCGACGCTGGAGCGCTCGATCGAACTCGGGGTGACGCATTGGGACACGGCGGACGTCTACGGCGTCGACGGGTCTAATGAAAGGCTTCTCGGCGCCGTGCTCAGGCGTCGTCGCGAGGAAGTGACGCTCGCGACGAAGTTCGGATTCGTTCCCGGGCCCGACGGTCGTCCGATCGGAGTGGACGCGCGGCCGGAGCGCGCTGCTGCGGCCCTGGATGCTTCCCTCTCGCGGCTCGGCGTTGAGGCGGTCGACGTCTATTACCTGCATCGTCCCCAACGCGACATACCGATCGAGGACACCGTCGGCGCCATGGCCGCGCTCGTGGCGCAGGGCAAGGTACGCCACCTCGGCTTGTCGGAGGCTTCGGCGTCCACGCTGCGCCGTGCGGCCTCCGTCGCGCCGGTCGCCGTCCTGCAGAGCGAGTACTCGCTGTTCAGCCGGGACATCGAGGGCGAGATCATCGACACCGCGCGAGAGCTGGGCATCGGGATCGTGCCCTACAGCCCTCTGGGGCACGGACTGCTGACGGGCGGGGTCGTGTCGACCGCCGGCTTCCCGGAGCACGATCTGCGTTTCGGCCTCCCTCAGTTCGCGGAAGGCAACCTCGAGGAGAATGTGCGGAAGGTCGCGGTGATCGCAGAGGTCGCGGCGCGCTACGAGGCGACTCCGGCGCAGGTGGCTCTGGCCTGGCTGCTCGCCCAAGGGCCGGACATCGCCCCGATCGCCGGGACGAAGAAGCGCTCGTACCTCGAGCAGAACGCCGGCGCCGCGTCTCTCGTGCTGGCCGGCGCCGATCTGGAGCTGCTGAGCGGTCTGACCCCCTCGGGGTCGCGTTACCTCGACGAGAGCCAGACCAATGTGGAGACCGTCGTACGATGACACCGGGCGAAGCGGTCACGTGAGATCGGCCGTATTCCGCGGCCCGGGGCTGCCTTACGACATCGTCGAGACGGCGTTGGACGACCCCGGCCCGGGTCAGGTCCGGATCGCGGTCCTCGCCGCTCAGGTCTGCCGGACCGATGCTATGCAGTGGGCGGGGGCTCTTGAGGCGGGCCGCCCGGCCGTGTTCGGCCACAACGGCGTCGCGATCGTGGAAGAGCTCGGGCCCGGCGTCACGAACGTGGCGGTCGGCGAACGAGTGGTGGTCACCACGACCCCCGAATGTGGAGAATGCTATTGGTGTCTCAACGGGAGCACGGACCAGTGCGTCATCACGCACATCCTGCCATTCGCGACCGTCGGAACGCTGCCAGACGGCTCCCGCTTCGAAGCGAACGCCAACCTGGGCACCTACGCCCAGGCGACCGTGGTCCCCGCATCGCATCTGTGGCCGACGCGTACCGCGTTGCCGGATGATCAGCTCGCTCTTGTCGGTTGCGCCGTCGTCTCCTCGGTAGGTCACGTCATGAACGTGGCACGCGTGACTCCCGGCTCCTCGGTTGCGATCCTGGGCATGGGAGTGACAGGCCTCATCAGTCTCCAGGCCGCGTTGCTGGCAGGAGCTCAGCAGATCGTCGCCATCGATCCGCACCCGGGTCGGCGGGCGCTCGCCCGCGGCCTCGGCGCGACCCAAGTGCTCGACCCGAGTGGACTCGATGTCGTCGCGGCGGTGCGGGAGCTGACGCAGGGCCGCGGCGTCGACTTCGCGATCGAGTGCGCAGGGCCGTCCGCGGCCATGGAGCAGGCTTACGATCTCACCCGCCGCGGTGGGGCTGTCACGATCACAGGAATGTCGGCGGCGAACGGCACCGTCACGCTCCCGCAGATTCCGCTGACCGTTCACGGCAAGCGCGTCGAAGGCTCGCAGAACGGCAAGATCCGCATCTCCCGAGACTTGCCACGGGCAATCCAGCTCCTTGAGGACGGCAGGATCGCCCTGGAGCCGCTGATCACCGGGCGGTACTCGCTCGGAGATCTTACAGAGGCGATGGAACGCTCGCTCGGTTACGACGACATCGCGGGCGTGCTCGTCCCGTAGTGCGGTCCGGGGAAGGCACCGGCGTGCTCAGCCGTCGATGAGACCCTCTTCGAGGAGCTCCATCTTGCCCAGCCAGGAGTGCATCATCTCCCTGGCCGTGCTCGTCGCATGCACCCAATAGGTCGTCAGATCCCGGGCATAGCGCTGCATTCGCTGATCATTGCGCAGAGTCGGCGCGGAGCCCGCCCCTCGGATGAGCGTATCCATAGCCGTGTCGAACGCGAGCCGCCCGATCGTGATCGACGTCGTCGCGTGCCGAACATCCCACAGAGGGTTGAATGCGCCCTCAGCGATGTTGTCCCGTCCCGACTGGGTGATCGAACGCCCGAGTCCCAGCAAGGCGAGTTCCGCGGCGGCGAGATTCGCATGGGCGCCGCCCAGCTGCGTCTGCACACGTTCATGCTCCAGCGCTGGAATCGGTGCCGTAGTCGACAACCCTGGCAGGCCGAGCACGATCTGCCGTCCCGCCTGAACGCGCTTGAACTCGTCGTAGGCGGCCCACGCCGTGCCCACGGCGACGGCCGCGAGCTCGGTGAAGAAGATCGCATTGAGGCGAATCGCATAGCCGGGTTCGTCGTGCAGCGACGAGCCGATCGTTCCTCCATCCACGTCGACATCGGTGGCGCGCTGTCTGACGGTGTACCGCTCCGGCACGAACCCCTCGACGTCGATCGTGTTCGAGCTGGACCCTCGCATCCCGAGGACGTTGCCCCAGTCGTCGCGGCGGGTGAAGATCGCATGCGGGGCGATGAACAGCAGCGGGGTCGCCTCGGGCCCCTCGCCCACCACAGTGGCCTGGCCGATGTAATGGCTCGCGTATTGACCGCCGGAGGCATATCGGAACGTGCCCTTGATGACGTAGCCGCCGTCGACGGCGTCCGCCAGACCAGGAGTATGGGTGAGCGGGGCCAGGAACGGCTCGGTCTCAGAGAAGAGTTCGCGCTGGACGGCCTCCGGGTAGAGCGAGGCGAGCTGGAGCTGATGCGCGGACGCGAGCGCGTAGCTCCATGCCGTCGAAGGACAACCTCGCGCGATCTCCACGACGATCTTCAAGTAGGTCGCGATGTCGAACTGATAGCCGCCGAACTTCCGGGGCTGGATGACGCGATACAGACCGGCGTCGAGTAGATCCCGGTGGGTCGACGGAGGGTAGCCGCCCAGAGCCTCGACCTCCGCCTGCCGTTCGAGCAACTGCGGGCGCAGCGCAACCGCGCGGGCGATGAGATCCTCCGGAGTCGGGGTTTCTTCTCCGAAGCGACCGAGGCCGCTTCCGGGCGCACCAACATAATCGAGGCTCATATGGCCGTCCCTCCGTCGCGTTGGGGCCGTTCTCCTCAACCGTAGGAACGCGCCGGACAGCAATCCTCGGGGGAACCTCCCGTCAACGAGTGGGGGATGTCCCTGATATGCGCCCTGATCAGTGCAGTGTCGTCACGGCGTTCATGGCGAGGACATTGTTCTGGGGATCGATGCGACGCTCGATGAGCAACTGCATACGGTTCTTGACCCCTGCCTTGCGCAACACTGCGCTGACGTGCTTCTCGACGGTCTTCACAGAGATCATGAGCTGCTGGGCGATCGCCCGATCGGACATGCCAGCTTCGATGAGCGTGCGCACTTCGCGCTCTCGTGAGGTCAGGGCGACGACGTCGGAGCGCCGGAGATCCGGCCGCACGCGCAGAAGCGAGGTCAGCGCGGAGATTCCGGAGAAGGCGGCGTTCACCGCGTGGCGCAGTGCCGCCGCGTCTGCGCCGGCGTCGACACATGCATCCGCGCCTGCGGTGAAGGCCTCTTCAACGAGTTCTTGTGTGGTGAACGGGGTGGATACGACGACGACGGCGACGTTCGCGAGCTTCTCCTTGAGGGCTTTGATGAGAGTCAGCGCCTGCTGCTGCAATCCGAGGCCGATGACGACGAGATTCGGGGCGAGGGCGTGCAGTGCGTCGAGCGCAGCGGGGCCGTCTGGCATCTCGCCGGCGATCGAGATAGACGGGTCGGTTCGGGTGAGGAGCGCGCTCAGCCCGGCGCGAAGCGCCGGGCGAGGCTCCACGATCATGATGGTGATGCGTTCCGATGAGGCGGAGGTGTCGCGCCGGATCGGGAAGCTGGCCCGGACAGTCGTGCCCCAGCCCTCGACCGAGGTCACGGATATGGACGCTCCCCGCTCAAAGGCACGCTCTTTCATCCGTCGGATCCCGAGCTGGCTGTCCGCGTCGCCGTTTTCGAGGCTGAAGCCGCAGCCGTCGTCCTCGATCAGGAGGGATACCGAATCGGGGGCGTAGACGATCCCGACGCGAATCATGCTCGCATTCGCGTGCTGCGCCACATTGTGGATCGCCTCGCGGGCGATATGGAAGATGTCATGGGCCAGCGCTTTGTCGATCGCGATCGTGGGCCCCGCGGTGATCAGATGCGTGGCGAGACGATGCAGCCTCTCGATTTCATTGAGCTTGGTGCGGATCGCACCTTCCAGCGTTCGACCGCCGAGCGGTGACGGGGCGGTTGCGCTGAGCAGGTCCCGGATCTTCAGCCGGTCGTCTTCGAACTGACACGACAGCGCCTGAAGATGGCGGCGGGCGACGACAGACTCGTCAGGGATGTCCTCCAGGGCGGCCTTGATATGACCCTGCCCGTTCACGATTCCTTGTGCGAACAGGTCATACACGTCATCGAAGAAGTGCTGATGGCGCCCTGTCGGCACGTCGTTCTCGGGCGGCCGGGCGAAATCATCGGCGACGTCGGATCGCACGGATTGGAGCGTCATCTGGGGTTCCTCCACTCTGAGGTCAGATCAAAGTTGAGTGTATGGCGTCCTTCTGACCTTGACCAACGATCCGGCCGTTGGTTAGCAATATGTACAGGATCACCTCCACAGAGATAGACGGAGGCGACCAGATCGACCATGTGGGTGACGTTATGTCCAGTGGATGCCGCACAGCTCAGCAGTTCGTCGGGCGAAGCGCCGTCACGGGTTGGGGAACACCAGGGCGGAGACGTCCCGCAACGCGTTCGAGGCCGCGAGGGCGTCATTCACCTCAGCGAGCGTGTAGCGCGACGTGACCAGCGGGTCAGTGATGAGCTTGCCCTCCTCGAGGAGCCGGATCACGGCCGGGATGTCCTCCGAACGCGAATGGATGCCGCCCTGGGACCCTTTGACGGTCTTCGCGAAGACGGCGAGCGGGATATACGGAAGCGTGACGGCAGCGGCCTGCTCGGACATCCCGGTGATGACCACGGTTCCGCCCCGTCGTGTCGCGCCGAACGCCGTCTCTGCCGCCTCCGGAGCCCCGGCTGTCTCGATCGCGATGTCCGCCCCGCGGCCCTCCGTCTCGTCGATGATCCTCTGGACGGGATCCGTATCGGCCGGGTCGATGACGTCGGTCGCGCCGAGTGAGAGCGCGAGCTCCCGACGGACGGCATTCGGCTCGATGGCGAAGATCCGTGATGCTCCGGCCAGCTTCACCGATTGGAGGGTCCAAAGCCCGAACGAACCCAGCCCGACGATCGCGACGATGTCGCCTTGAGCGACTTGTGCGACGTTCTTCACCGTCGCATAGGAGCACACAAGACCGCATCCGATGAGCCCCAGCTGCTCGTCGGACAGCGATGTGCGAGTGGGCGTCAGATGGTGTTCCGGGACGATCGTGTACTGCGCATAGCTGCCGACGTTCGCCGCCGCTCGGTACCGCACCCCCTCCGTCGTGGCGCCCACGTAATTGAACGGCGAGAATCCTTGGACGCATTGATCAGGACGGCCCGAGGCGCACCAGAAGCACTCGCCGCATTCGGGCGAGCCGCTAATGACGACACGGTCTCCCACCGCTACCTGGGTGACGGCTTCGCCGATCGCCTCCACGATCCCTACTCCGGAATGCCCGAGAACCGTAGGGTCTGTCCCGTTGCTCAGATCACCGACGGCGACGCGCGCGTCGGTGCGGCACACCTGCGTCGCGAGCATGCGGATCCGCGTCTGCCGTGGCCCGAGCACATCCAGCTCGATGTCCTCGATATCGAGAGGCGCCCCAGCGGACCGGAAGACGGCGGCTTTCATCGCATGCTCCTTTCGGACGTCGCGCCTCGAAACCGGATCCAGCGTGCGCGAGTCGATCTCGACGGTAGTGCCGCAGCAGGCCGCCGGGTGGGGGCGACCCCCTACCTGCAGTCGGGTGCGCGCCCCCATCCGATTGCCGTGGCGCAGTCCTACTGTTGCGATGACTCCCGGGGGCTCCTGCAGGCGGGCCTCGGGCGTGACAAGACCAGGAGGCTGTCAATGGCGACAGGAGATCCTCATGCGCGAGGAATCGTGGCATCAGCGTCACTCGGTCTGGTGAGCATGCTCGTCCTGAGCGGCTGCTCCGGCGTCGGAGGCTCGGGCGGCTCCGCCAGTGCGGCGCTCGACTGCGGGGCGAACGCGGGCAAGCCGGCGACGGGGGAGCCGATTCCGCTCGGCGCACTCGCGCTGGAGGCGCCCGGCCTTGACTTCAGTTCAGCGCTCGAGGGCGTCCAGGCCTACTTCGACTGCGTCAACGACAATGGCGGCATCGACGAGCGGCCGATCGAGTACCGCACGTACACGGACGGATTCGACCCCGCGCAGTCGGCGGCGCTCGCAACCCAGCTGGTCGAGAACGATGACGTGATCGGCATGGCGGGCGGCGCGAGCGCAATGGATTGTCTGGCGAACAACGACCATTACGCCTTGAAGGGCATCTACGTCATAGGAATGGCGCTGCCGGATCAGTGCTTCAGCGTCTCGAACTTCTCTCCTATCAACTCGGCGCCTGCTACCACGGTTCCGGCAGCTCAGATGCTCGTCGATGCCGGCGTCGACAAGATCGTCGTGGTCTCCAGCGAGTCCGCGGGCATCGATCAGAGCCTTGCGATTCTGCAGCAGTATGCCGACAGCGTGGGCGTCGACATGGCGGCCATCACCGAGGTCGTCCCCGTGACGGATGCGAACGGCCTCGCGGTGCGGGCGGTCCAGGAGGCGGGAGAGAACGGAGGCGTGCTGATGAACATGGCCGAGTCCTCGCTTCCCGTGTTCCAGGCCGCCGCCGCACAAGCCCTCATCGATCAGGTGGCATGGGCCTGCACGTCCGCGTGCGTCAGCGACTCTTTCGCGCAGAGTCTGGGCGCCGCGTGGGAGGGCAGACTCCAGTCGGCCGACGAGTTCAACCTGACGAGCTCCGACGACCCGGATGTCGTGAATCTCCGTGCCGTCATGGGCGAGTATGCGCCGGACACGCAGATCTGGGCCGCGAGCATCTCGGGATTCCTCTCCGCTCAGATCGCGGTCGCCGTCCTGCTCGGCCTTCCCGGTGATCAGATCACGCGCGAGAGCTTCAACACCGCGCTCCACGAGACGAGCGGTTTCGCTTCCGGTCTCCTCTGCACCCCGTGGGGCTACGGGACGGGTAGATATCACATGGGCAACAACGCCGTGCGGGGAGTGACGCCGCAGGCCGGCAGCTGGATCGAGTCAGCCGGGTGCTTCGATATCGCCGCCGTTGCGCTGAACCACCTCGACGAGATCAGGAAGGCCTCGTCATGATGCCCGAGTTCGCGCGGCCGCTCGCGGATGCGGACGGCTCTGGCGCCGAGGAGCTCACTCGCGAGCTGGTCGGCCGTGCCCGGGCCCTGCGCGAGCGCCTGCGCGACGACCAGGCGGCGGCGGAGGAACGCGGCGCGACGAGCGCCGAGATGAACGACGAGTTCCTGCGCGGTGGTTTCTACCACATCCTGCATCCCCGCCGATACGGAGGTCTGGAGCTGCCCCTCGAGTCGTTTTTCCGGGTGTCTATCGAGATCTCCAGGGGAGACCCGGGAGTGGGCTGGATGTACACGCTGGGGGCCGGCCACGTTCTGAACGTCGCGTCTCGCTTGGAGGAGCCGGGGCAGGAGGCCCTGCTCGCCGGCGGTTCTCCCTTCATCGCACCGTTCCGGTCGGCTCAGACCGGGGTGGGGAGAAGGGTCCCGGGAGGATACGCCCTCTCCGGCAGATGGGACTATCTGTCCGGCATCCCCTTCGCCACGCACGCCATTCTCGCCTTCCGGCCCGACGATCTCGCCGGCGATCCGGAATCGGTGCTCATGGGCATCGTCGAGCGCGAGCGCATCACGGTTCTTGACAACTGGGGCGGTGGTCAGACTCTCGGGATGCAGGCCAGCGGCTCCAATTCGGCCACGGCCGAGAACGCGTTCGTTCCCGAGCACCTCGTGTTCCGCTTCGATCGCCCGGCGGAGGTCCTCCCCGCTCACGGTTCCCCGGGATACCGGCTGCATGGCGATCCGATGTACCTCGGCCGCGAACTCGGGTTCTTCTGGGCGGAGCTGGCGGCGACACAGGTAGGTGCGGCGTTCGCGGCGCTCGACGAGTTCGAACGGCTCATGACTACGAAGAGATCGGCGTTCCCGCCGGGCGAGTGGGGCGGAAGGCCCCGGCTGGACACTCCGGAGTATCACCTCTGGTACGGGAGGATCCGCGCCCGCGCCGAGTCCGCGCGGACTCTGCTGCTCGGTGCGATCCGTGATCTCGAGGAGAGTGCGCGCGAGTGGGCGCGGACGGGCGAGGGATACACCCTTGAGGAAGATGTGAGCGTCCGTGCCCAGACCATCGTGGCGGCGCGCATCGCCGGCGACGCCGTCGACATCGCCTTCCGCGGTGCCGGGAGCCAGGTGGTCGCGCGCGGCCAGAAGCTGCAGAAGTACAAGCGCGACGTGGACACCTACACGACGCACATGAACGCTCAGGCCGATTCACTCGACGCGTCCGCGTCGCATCTGCATTTCGGCGGTCAGCTGACGTGGTGATCACCGGCCGGAATCCCGCGGCCGGCGCGGAAGACGAGAGGACGAGATGTGCGGATGAGTGAGACAAGAGCGGCTTTGCTCACGGAGTTCAATGCCCCGCTGTCGATGGAGACGGTCGAGCTCGCGGCAGTCCATGACCGCGACGTCCGCGTCCGACTCGACATGGCGGCCATCTGCTACAGCGACATCCTCGTTCAGCAGGGGTTCTCGTTCAACTCGTTCCCCATGCTGATCGGTCACTCGGGAACAGGCATCGTCGAGGAAGTGGGCAGTCGCGTCACCCGCGTCAGCGTGGGGGATCGCGTGGTCGTCGCCTGCACGACCGAATGCGGCGAATGCCTCTATTGCACGCAGCAGGCGCCTGGCGCCTGCGAACGGGTCTTCCGCCCGGACGGCGAACGCGTTCTCGGCGTCACGTCGGACGGGCGCGATGTCGTGGCCGACGGCGGCATCGGCATCTATGCGCAGCGCAGCATCTACGACGAGGGAACGGTCGTCTCGATCGACGTCGATGTGCCTGTGGAGCACGCGTGCATGCTGGGATGCGGAATCGTGAGCGGTTATGCGGCGGTGACATCACTCGCCCGGATCCCGGCGGGGGCGTCCGTGTCGGTCTCCGGAGCCGGACAGTTCGGGCTCTGGATCGTGCAGGCGGCACGGCTGGCGGGTGCGCGGCGGATAATCGCCGTAGAGCCGATAGAGTCGCGCAGAGAGCTCGCATTCAGGATGGGTGCGAGCGATGTGGTCGATCCGGCCGTGGAGGACCCCGTGCAGCGGGTTCGTTCGTTGACAGGCGGACACGGTGTGGACTTCGCCTTCGAGGCAGCCGGGCCGCCGGAGGCGATGCAGCAGTCCTATTCCATGGCGCGATTCGGGGGGACGGTGATCCCCACCGGCCTGTCGACCATCGGCGCGACCGTGACCCTCGACGCGATCGAGTACGCGGTGTCCTCGAGGAGGATCCTCAGCTCTCAGACGGGCGGTGGCTTCATTCATCGCGACATCCCGCGTTTCGCCCGCATGCTCGCAGCCGGACAGATCGACCCGACTCCGCTCGGGGCGCAGACCTACGCTCTCGAGGACATCAACGTCGCGCTGGATCGGATGCGGGCGAGGGAGATCGTCTCGGCCGTCGTCGATCTGAGGTGATCGGTGCCCCGTCGCCCTGATCGTTTGAGGGTTTCCCCCTAGGCGCCGCGGCGGGACAACCCCGATTCGCCCGCGCGCCCGCGCGCCTACCGTCGGTTGCGATACACGGGACGCGGATCGAAGTCGATCGAGTCTTCCCCGTTTCGTCAGGAGGGTCGAAGATGATCACGAAGCACGCCGCCAGTCGTGTGGGAGATCTTCATGACGCCGTCGGCGAGAGCCCGTACTGGGATGCGGCATCCGGCGGTTTCTCGTGGGTCGACATTCCCGGGCAGTCGATCCACCAGATCTTCCCGGACGGCGATGGCTGGCGCAGCGGCCCCTCTGTCTCGACGCCGGGGCCCGTCGGCGTGATCGTCCCGCGTGCCGCCGGCGGGACGCTTGCAGGGGTCGGGACCACTCTGTACGCCGTGGATGCCGACGGCGGGTTCTCCCCGTTCACGACGGTGGAGACGGGAACCGAAGGCGCGCGGTTCAACGACGGCAAGGCGGATCCGGCCGGACGGCTGCTGGTCAGCTGGATGGGCGAGGACAGCTCCGGGACGTGGGGCGCACTGTGCCGGGTCGAGCCCGACGGCTCGGTGGTGACGGTGCTGGACGGACTCGGACTCCCGAACGGTCTGGACTGGAGCCCCGACGGCAGGACCTTCTACTTCGCGGACACGCTCGCGATGGCGGTGGATGCGTTCGACTACGACATCGACTCCGGCGGCCTCTCGAATCGCCGACGCGCGATCACCCTCGAACCCGGTCAGGGCATGCCCGACGGGCTGACTGTCGACGCCGAGGGCAACATCTGGCTCGCAGCGATCTGGTCCGGGCAGGTCAGAGCGTATTCGCCCAGCGGCGACGTGATCGCGGTCGTCGAGACGCCGTCGCTCCGTCCGACGAGCTGTGCCTTCGGGGGCTCTGATCTGGACACGCTGTTCATCACATCGCTCGACATCGCGATGCCCGAGTTCTTCGCGAGGATCGGCGGCGTTCCGGGCGAGGTCGTCGCGGCGACCGGGGCGGATCCCGACGCGGGCGGCGTGTTCGCCGCCCGCCCGGGCGCGATCGGAAAGCCCCCCTACGCGTTCGCAGGCTGAACGCGAGAGCCCCCCAGCGAACCATCGTGCCTCACGTCTTCACCGAAAGGACACCGTGACCGATATGTCGACGACCTCAACGCAGCAGACTCTGAGCTCGGACGGGCTTGACGTGCTTGTGGACCGGGCCGACAACCCGATGCTGAACGACACGAACGCGCTCAAGCTCGCCGTCTTCTGCGCGAACGTGGCGCGGGGGACGAGCATCTCCACCGCGGAGACCTTGCCGAAGGGGCAGTGGCAGGAGACGCGTCGCCTCGCCCTCGCAGCCGACGCGGCGGGACTTGACGGGTTCATCCCGCTCGGGCGATGGAAGGCCAACACGCGCACCCAGCGGCCCGAGGACGACAGGTGGATGGAGGTCTTGACGATGGCGGCGGCCGTCGGCGCCATTACCGAGCACATCGCCGTCTTCTCCACGGTCCACATGCCGATCATCCACCCGGTCATCATGGCAGCCATGACCTCCACCATCGACCACGTCACCGGGGGACGCTTCGTCATCAACGTCACGGCCGGGTTCAACCAGCCCGAGATGGACATGTTCGGGCTGAAGCTTCTCCCGCATGACGAACGCTACGAGTACGCGCGCGAGTGGATCGAGCTTCTCAAGAAGGTCTGGACGAGCGAGGACATCTTCGACTGGGACGGGAAGTACTTCCACGGGAAGACCATCATCAACAAGCCGCTTCCGCTGCAGAGGCCCTACCCGGTCATCATGAGCGCCGGGTCGAGCGGGGCGGGACGTGCGTTCGCCGCGCAGCACGCCGACCTCAACTTCGTGCACCTGCCGAGCTGGGAGGAGATGGCCGAGGCCGTCTCGACGGCCAAGACGGAAGCGGCGGAGAAGCACGGCCGGCAGCCGGGGATCCTCGCCGGAGGATACGTCGTATGCGCCGACACCGAGAAGGAGGCATGGCGCCGGTATCACTACGTCACTCGCGAGAAGATGGACGTCGAGACCGCTCGTCTGTTCACGCAGGAGTTCAACTCGCAGTCCGAGTCCCAGCTGGTCGTCGAGATGAACGAGCGGACGGACCGCATGGCCTCGGGCTTCAACGCCATGCCCCTGGTGGGGACCGCGGAGCAGATCGTCGAGCGCATGCAGAAGATGTCCGAGGCGGGTCTCGCGGGCCTCGCCATCTCTTTCGACGATTACGACGAGGGGATCGCGAGCTACGACGAGGTGCTGCGTCCGTTGCTGATCGACGCCGGTCTGCGCAGCCGCTGATCCGTTCCGTGTCCTCGTGACGTCTCGCCACGGGTCCCCGACTCATCGAAGACGGGGCTCTGGTCCGCGGTTCGATTTGACGGACTGAGCGCCTCCATCGCATAGTGGGGGAGTCAGGTCCTCCATGTGGGCCGGCGCTCTTAAAAGGGGCGCTCAACGAGCTGGTCTGTCGATTCGGGTCGTGACTCGCGAGACATATACGGATTCCTCCTCTGTCCGTACCTGTCTCAAAGGACTGTCATGCCCGTCACTCCCGCTTCCGTTTCCGCCGTCGTCGCCGAGACCCTGGCTCGCAGCGCCTCTGATGTGTTCGGCGTCATGGGAAACGGGAACGCCTACTTCCTCGACGCGCTCCTGGCCTGCGGAATGCGGTTCACGGCAATGCGCCACGAGGCCGGGGGTGTCGCGGCGGCCGACGCGTACTACAGAGCGTCCGGACAGCTCGCCGTCGCGACCGCAACTTACGGCGCCGGGCTGACGAACTGCGCGACGGCTCTTGCCGAGGCGGTCATGGCCGGGATTCCGCTCGTGCTCGTCGTCGGCGCGGCGCCGACGCATGGGCCGCGCCCCTGGGACATCGACCAGACGGCCTTCGCCACGTCCGTCGGCGCCCGGACCTTCGTCGTCGGGATCGATGATGCAGCCGCTGTGACGTCACAGGCGGTCACGCACGCGCTGCACGCACGGACGGCGGTCGTCCTCGCGATCCCATACGACCTCGCTCACGCGCCTGCACGAGGGGGAGAAGTCTCGTTCGCGTCAGAGCCTGCGGCCCCGGTCGAGCCCGACGGAAGCGCACTGGACAGCGCTGCAGCATTGCTCGCGGGGGCCGAACGTCCGCTTCTGCTCGCCGGGCGCGGAGCCTGGCTGGCCGGCGCGGGGGAGGCCATGGGCGCGCTTGCCGCCGAGGTCGGTGCCCTCACCACGACCACCGCCCTCGCGCAAGGTCTCTTCCCGGACTCCCGCTACGACCTCGGTGTCGCCGGAGGGTTCGGCCAGGAGAAGGCGATGGCGCTCGCGGGAACCGCGGACGTGGTCCTCGCCGTCGGCGCCGCTCTGAATCAGTTCACGACACGCTTCGGCGGGCTCTTCGCTCCCGGAGCACGTGTCGTCCAAGTCGATATCCGTGATGCGGCCTCGCATCCCGCCGTCACCGACTTCGTCCGCGGCGACGCTCTGCTCGCCGCGAAGGGGATCACCGACCGCGTCCGTGGGCTGCCCCGTCGCGAACGCGTTTGGCGCGACTCCGTTCCCGAGCTCTTCACCGGTGCGATACGCCAACGCGATCCTGGCACGGTGACCGCCGAGGACGGTCGGCTGGATCCCCGCACCCTTGCGGCGAGCCTCGGCCAGCTTCTTCCGCAGGATCGCGTCGTCGTCTCCGACGGAGGCCACTTCATCGGATGGGCGAACACCTACTGGCCTGTCGCAGCGCCTGACCGGATGATCATGGTCGGCACCGCCTTCCAGACGATCGGCCTCGGGCTGCCGAGCGCTGTCGGCGCCGCGCGCGCCCGCCCGGATTCGACCATCGTCTTGACCACCGGAGACGGTGGTGCGCTCATGGCGCTGGCCGACCTCGAGAGCGTCGTGCGTGCGGTTCGCCGCGGCGTGATCGTCCTGTGGAACGACGCGGCCTACGGTGCCGAGGTCCATATGTACGGTCGCTGGGGGCTTGACCCGGCTCCGATGCTCATCCCTGAGACGGACTTTGCAGCGCTGGCTCGCGCGGTAGGCGCGCGCTCCGCCGTCGTTCGCGGAATCGACGACCTCGGGGCGCTCCGGGAATGGCTCGATGCAGGCGAGGAGGGCGTCTTCCTCGTTGACGCACGGGTGTCGCGTGCGGTGGTCGCGCCATATCAGGAGGAGATCGTCGCCGCGGCCTCCCGGCGCTGACGCGGTCCGGCTGGTCGAGACGCTCAGCTCAGCTCGGCGACGATAGCCATGGCGGCCTTCTGCAGGCGCGCGCCGATTGCGGGGACATCGGCGGGCTGTGTGAGATAGACGACTGCGAGCGCCGCGGGCCGCTGCCCCGGTGCGGACAGCGGCACGGCGACGGCGGAGAGGCCCGTGATGACTTCGTCGTGACTCGTCTCGAAGGAGGCCGGCGCGTATTCGGCCGGATACAGCTGCGATCGGATCGCGCGCCCGGGCGCTCCACGCGTGATGCTGTGGCGTGTGCCGGGTCGTTGCGCGACGGCGGCGACGGCGTGACGCGGTTCGACGCTGGTGAGGGTCACAGCCTCGTCGCCGTCGAGGGTGGCGAGAAAGGCGGTCATGCCGAACTCGTTGGAGATCGCGGTGAGCTCCGGCAGCGCTGCCGACTGCAGGTCGTGCGACACGTTGCGGGCCAGGGCGGCCAGGCGAGCGCCGAGCTCCAGGTCGCCGGCCGCATTGCGCACCACGAGCCCGTGATCCTCGAGCGTCCGCACGATTCGATACACGATCGAGCGATGCAGGCCGAGTCGCCCGCTGAGCTCCGAGATGCTCAGCGGTGTCTCGGCCTCGGCCACGAGCTCCAGTGCGGTGAGGCCACGAGACAGTGTCTGGGAGCTCGCGGGTTTCGATGCGGTCATAGCTCGATTCTCTCGCTCGTTCGAGGTAAGATATTTTCTAAATAAGAACTATCCATTCGATAATAGAACGGATGGTATCAGTCACTCACAGAGAGGTGAGAGGAAGCGTGCAGTTCCATCATCACGGGTATGTGTCCGGCGATCCGCGTGTCCAGCCCGCCGCAGGCGTGGGCCTCGAATGGGCCGAGGAGATGCCCGACGTTGTCGACGTCCTCATCGTGGGCACCGGCCCGGCGGGTCTCATCACTGCGGCTCAGCTCGCGCAGTTCCCCGGCATCACGACCCGCATCATCGAGCGCCGGAACGGGCGCCTGGAGATCGGGCAAGCCGATGGCATCCAGGCGCGCTCGGTCGAGACCTTCCAGGCCTTCGGCTTCGCCAACCGGATCATCGAGGAGGCGTACCGCATCACGACGATGTCGTTCTGGAAACCGGACCCCGAGAATCCCACGCACATCGTGCGCACGGCGCGGACGCCGGATGATCCGACAGGCATCAGCGAGTTCCCGCACCTCATCGTCAACCAGGCGCGGGTGCAGGACTACTGGCTGGAGGCGATGCGCGACGCCCCGGCGCGCCTGAAGCCCGACTACGGCGTCGAGTTCCTGGGCCTGACCGACATGGGCGAGGGCGAGCACCCCGTCGCCGTCCGCCTCCGTCGCACCGCGGGCCCGAAGGCCGGGCAGGAGTTCACCATCCGCGCCAAGTACGTCGTCGGTGCCGATGGCGCGAAGAGTAGCGTGCGCGACGCGATCGGCCGCAAGCTCGTGGGAGAGCAGGCGATGCACGCCTGGGGCGTCATGGACGTCCTCACCGAGACCGACTTCCCGGACGTCCGCACGAAGTGCGCCATCCAGTCCCACGACGGCGGCAGCATTCTGCTCATCCCGCGCGAAGGCGGCTACCTCTGCCGCTGGTATGTCGACCTCGGCGAGGTCTCGCCGGACGACGGCGGCGCTGTGCGAAACACCCCGCTGGACGAGATCATCGCCCGGGCGAACACGATCATCCACCCGTACACGGTCGAGGTGAAGAACGTCGCCTGGAACAGCGTGTACGAGGTCGCACATCGCGTCACCGACAAGTTCGACGACGTACCCGCCGAGCTCGTCGGCACCCGTACGCCGCGGGTGTTCATCATGGGCGACGCCTGCCACACGCACAGTGCCAAGGCGGGCCAAGGAATGAACGTCTCTATGCAAGACGGCTGGAACCTCGGCTGGAAGCTCGGTCACGTCCTGGACGGACGCAGTCCCGAGAGCCTTCTGGACACCTATTCCGCCGAGCGCCAGGTCATCGCGCAGAACCTCATCGACTTCGACAAGGAATGGTCGAGCCTCATGGCGGCCAAGCCGGAGGAGCTGGACGACCCCTCCGCGGTCGAGGAGTTCTATGTCAAGACCTTCGAGTTCCCTGCCGGCTTCATGACCCAGTATCGCCCGTCCCGCATCACCGCCGAGGCCGCACACCAGGATCTAGCCTCCGGCTTCCCTGTCGGCAAGCGCTTTATGTCCGCCCCGGTCGTACGTGTCAGCGATGGGAACCCGGTGCACCTCGGCCACTCCGCTCGTGCCGATGGCCGGTGGCGCATCTACGCCTTCGCCGATGCGGCCGCGGCGGGCGAGGACTCGGCCCTCTCGACCTTCGCCGACTGGCTCGCCCATTCGCCGGATTCTCCGGTCGTCGCCTACACGCCCGAGGGCGCCGACGCCGATGCCTGGTTCGACGTCAAGGTGATCTACCAGCGGGGCTTCGAAGACGTGGACCTCGGTCGCGTGCCGGAGGCGTTCCTGCCGAGGGTCGGGCCCTTCCAGCTCGTTGATCGTGAGAAGGTCTTCGGGGTCGACCCGCAGCAGGACATCTTCGAGTCGCGCGGCATCGACCGCGCGGGCGCGATCGTCGTGGTGCGTCCCGACCAGTACGTCGCAAACGTCCTTCCGCTGACCGCGACCGCCGAGCTCTCGGCATTCTTCGAACCCATCATGCTGTCGCGGAAGACCGCCGCAGTCTGAAGCGGCAGGCTACGGGTACCTGCGGGGCACGCCGACCCCGCCTGAGGGCGTTCCATCGCGCCGATGCTTCCCCTCGTGCCCGTGATCTACCGGCTCATCGAAGATGGCGCGAACGCAAGCAAGCGCATCACACGAAGATCGCCGCCGCTCCTGTCGGGCAGACGCGTCGATGCGAGAGCGCTCCAGCCAAGGCCGCTCCGGGCGCTCTCGCATCGACTGGTGACGCTACTGGCGGCTGTCCTGCATGTAGGCGCCGTCGACCTCGACGACGTCGCCTGTGATGAACGATGCCGCATCCGACAGCAGGAATGCGACCAGCTCGGCGACCTCCTCGGGCTTTCCCATGCGTTTCATCGGGATGAGTCCGGCATAGGTGTCCTGCAGCTCCTGCGGGAACGCGGCGATCGCGGGCGTCGCGATGGTTCCCGGTGCGACCGCGTTGATCCGGATGCCCGCCTCCGCGTATTCGATCGCGGCGTTGCGGGTGAGGCCGATGACCGCGTGCTTGGCCGCGACGTACCCGGCCAGGCCGCGCGCCGCCTTGAGGCCGGCGGCGGAGGCGGTGTTGACGATCGCACCGGAGCCCCGCTCGCAGAAGTGGGCAAGCTCGGCGCGCAGGCTCAGGAACACGCCGCGCTGGTCGATCGAGATGATCCTGTCGTACTCCTCCACCGACAGCTCGTGGATCGGCGCCGGGATGTGACCGATGCCGGCATTGTTGTGTGCGAGGTCGAGCCGACCGTAGGTGTCGATCGCGAACGCCACCATCGCCTCGGTCTCGGCCTGCTGGGAGACATCCGCCTTGAAGAACTCGGCCGTCCCTCCTGTCGCACGGATCTCCTCCACGGTCCGGCGGCCGCCCTCGTCCGCGTAGTCGACCACGACCACGGAAGCGCCGCGAGAGGCGAGCAGCTTCGCGCTCGCGGCTCCGATGCCGGAGCCGGCGCCCGTGACTAGAGCGATTCTGTCTGTGAACGTCATGGTGCGTTCCTTTCTTCTCTAATCGGACAAATAGTGTCCTAGAGACACCATATGCCTCATGAGTCGATAGGATGCCTTCTCATGACGCATGCGAGCATGCACGACAGGGGCGAGAACCCGCTCGAACTCCCCTATCGGTCGGAACTGCTCGCCACCTTGAGCGCGCTGGTTGCCATGTGGAGCCGGCCCGGCTTTCAGGCCGATCTCGCGACGGCCGCGGGCATGACCGGTGAACTGTCCGGGCTGCAGGCCATCCGGCTCATCAGCTTTCATCCCGGCTTGCGCCCCTCGGAGCTCGCGGACGAACTCGGCACCGGGCGCTCCAACGCGAGCAAGGTTCTCGGTCGGTTGGCGAAGGCAGGGTTCGTTGAACTCGTTCCAGACGAGGAGGATGGCCGCAGCTCGATCATTCGACTCACCGATGCTGGAACGGAAGTCGCCCAGCGCACCTACGACATCGGCGACGCGATGGTCGGCGAACTCGTCAGCACGTGGTCTCAGGCGGACATGAAGACGTTCATCACCCTGTCCCAGCGATTCACCGCGGCGAGCAGGGAGTACGCGGCACGCCTACGTCGCGACGTTCACGCCGGAAGCGCCGTGTTCACAACTGAATGAAGCGGAAGATCGCGACAAAGAGCGCGGCGAGCAGCAGAAAGGCGTTGAAGGGGAGGTTCTTCCGTTCAACTCGGCGGAGGTGGACGACGATGGCGAGGATCTGCACGATGACGAGCCCGGTGGCCGCGATCGGGGTGAGGACCGCGGCGATGCCGGTCAGCCACGGCAGCACGAGGCCGATGGCGCCGAGCATCTCGACGATGCCGATGAACCGCACGGTGCCAGGTGGGAAGTCCTCGACCCAGGGCAGGTTCTTCTGCAGCTTCTGCTTCGGGGTGAAGGTCTTCATCAGGCCGGCGGCCAGGTAGGCGGCGGCGAGGAGGCCGGTGACGATCCAGAGGGCGATGTCCACGATGGGTGTGACTCCTGTCAGTTGCTGATGGCGGGGGCGCGATTCAGGTAGGCGTCGCTGTGGGCCTGTTCGGCGGTGAAGGCGGCGATGTCGGCGCGGGTGATGGCGAAGCCGATCCGGTCGGTGCCGTAGAACCCGGCGCGGAGGGTGCCCTTGGCGGGGCCGTCTTTGGGGGCGGTGAAGCGGATGATGGTCCAGTCGAGGTCGTCGACCATGATGTGTGCGCTCATGCCGACGAGTTCGTGGTAGGCGCGGGGCAGGAGCCGGCTGCCCATGAAGCGGGTGAGCCGGGTCTGGACGGTCTGCTTCTCGTGCGGGTCGGGGATGCTGGGGGTGCCGTGCCCGATGTAGCGGCGGATGCCGTAGCGGCGCATCGCCTCGGTGATCAGCCGGACCCCGTCGACGAGCGGCAGCCCGGTAGCGTGCTTGTCCATGCTCGGCCCGAGCGCGCTGACGATCACCTCGGCGCCGGTGACGGCCTCTTCGACGGAGGCGGGGTCGGTGACCTCGCCGATGACGACGCGCACCCGCCCGTCCCAGCCCGCAGGGATCTTCGCAGCGTTTCTGGCGTGCACGGTCACGGTGTCGCCGCGATCGAGAAGCTCGGTGACGGTGAGCTGTCCGATGGCGCCGGTGGCGCCGAAGACGGTGATGTTCATGCGGTGGCGGTTCCTGATCGGGTCAGCGGCTGCAGCTCGGTGTCGGCGGAGCCGAGGAGTCGGGCGATCGCGGCGGGTTCCGCGGAGCCGGCGATGAGCGTGCGGCAGTCGGCGGTCACGGCGAGGACGGTGCCGACCTTTCCGGCGCCGAGGATGCCGACCGTGGTCACGGGGCCACCGGGGCGGTCTCACGCTTGAGCACGGGGGCGACCTCGGTCATGTAGAGCTCGAGGGAGCTGAGCGTCATCGCCCACGGCGGGTTGCCGGCGTCGATCTGCCCCATGAACCGGTCGATGCCCAGCAGCTCGACCCGGCGCAGGATCGCGTCGATGACCTGCTGCGGGCTCCCGACTGGGAGCCCATGCGCGATCCACGAGTCATAGGCCTCGCGCGGGAAGGACCCGCCCGTGCCCTGCTGCAGGTAGCCGGCGTAGTACGGGTAGTACTCGTCGCGGGCGCCCTGGGAGGTCTTGCCGACGAACATATGCCCGCTGACCCCGAGGCGCAGCGTCGACGGATCGTGGCCCGCCTGCTCGGCGGCACGATGGTAGAGCTCGACGCGGGGCACGAACTGCTCCGGTCCGGCGAAGAAGCCCATCACCATCGGCAGACCCAGCAGGCCCGCGCGCACCGCGGAGGCGGGGGTGCCGCCGATGGCGACCCAGATCGGCAGCCGCTCCTGCAGCGGCCGCGGCGAGATCGCCGCCTCGTGCAGGGCCGGCCGGAACCGGCCCGCCCAGGTGATGACCGGCTCGTCGCGGATCTGGACGAGCAGTTTCAGCTTCTCGTCGAACAGCGCGTCGTAGTCGGCGAGGTCGTAGCCGAACAGCGGGAACGACTCGGTGAACGCGCCGCGCCCGGCGAAGATCTCCGCCCGCCCGTTCGAGATCTGGTCCAGGGTCGCGAACTGCTCGAACACCCGCACCGGGTCCTGGCTGGACAGCACGGTCACCCCGGAGGCGAGCCGGATCCGGGATGTCTGTCCGGCGATCGCGGCGAGCACGACCTCCGGGGCGGACATGCTGAAGTCGGGTCGGTGGTGCTCGCCGAGGGTGATGATGTCCAGTCCGCCGGCGTCTGCGAGCTTCGCCAACTCCAAGATCTGGCCGAAGCGTTCCTGGATGCTCTGCGCGGAGCCTTCCCGCCGCTCCTTGCTCAGTTCGCCGAATGAGTAGATGCCGAGTTCCACCGGCCGTCCTTTCCTTCTCTGTCCGGCGTCATGCCCGGTCGCCGAATGCCTGCTGGAGCGCCGACCGGTAGCCCTCGACGCTCTGCGCGCCGGAGGCGGCGAGGCGCTCGTCGAAGACCGTGAACGGCACCCCGGTCACCCCGATGGCTCTGGCCTCCGCCTCGTCGCGGCGGACCTCGTCGGTGAACGCGTCGCCCGCGATGACCTCGCGCACCTCCGCCTCGAAGATGCCAGCGACCACGGCGACACTCACGAGCGTCTCGGGGTCGAAGGGGTTGAGCGAGCCTGCGAAGTGGCCGCGCTGCAGCGCGGTGAAGAAGGGATTCGCGGCGCCGTGGTGCTGGGCGAGCTTGAGGACGCGGTGGACGGTGAGGGTGTTCGCGTGCATCCGGTCCACGGTGAACGGCAGTCCTTCTGCGTTGGCGAGCTGCTTGATCTGCTCCTCCATGCGCAGCGCGGTCTCCGGACTGCCACCGTGCTTCTTCACGAAGACCTCGGGGATGGAGATCGGCTCGTCGGGCGTGTTCGGGTCGAGCTCGAAGGAGCGCAGCACGAGATCCACCCGGTCGGCGAACCCGGACTGGTCGATGGCGGTCTGCAGGCGCTGCTTGCCGACGTAGCACCACGGGCAGCCGAGGTCGGTCCACAGGTCAATGCGGAAGCGGGTGTCCGCGGCGGTCGTTGCCGTGGCGAGGTCAGAAATAGTCATGGGTCGTCTCGCTTCCAGTCGAGGGGTGTCGGTCGGTCATTCCAGGCCGCGCTTGCCGGGCGTCCAGAACGGCTTGGTCAGCACATTCCGGCGCGGCCAGCCCCGCTCCTCCACCAGGCGGGTGCGGATCAGCTGGATCGTGCGCGCCTCCCCGGCCAGATAGGCGACCCCGGGCTCTGTCGGGAGGTCGAGGGCGGCGACCGCGTCGACGAGCTGCTGCGAGGATGCGGCCGACGCACCGCCCCGTTCGATGCGCTGCAGCGGCCGGGGCAGCTCGAGGTGGTCGGTGGCGGTGTCCGCCTGCACCACCCCAAACACGGCCGCCTCCGCCGGGAGCGCGCGCAGCATCGCCCCGTAGGGCACGCTCGCAGTCTCCTCCCCGGCGAACAGGTGATAGTTCGCGGCCGGATCGAGCCGGAAGAACCCGCGGCCGCGGATGAACCCGGCCCACTGCCCCACTCGGGCGCGCCTGGCCCAGCCCAGGCCGAGGCTGTCCGGGGTGCCGTGGTCGAAGAGCACGAACTCCAGCCACCCGGCTTTCGCATCGCCGTCCCAGATGCTGTAGGCGCGCACCGCATCGTGCGGGCTGAACCGGCGCAGCGCCTCCCGCATGCTGCCGATCCGGATCCGCACATGCTGTCCGGGCACCCAGTCGAAGCCGACCAGGGCCGGTCCTTCCAGTCGCAGCAGCGTCGACCGGGGCGTCAGCGGCTCCAGGCGCACGATCCGCCCGCCGAGCCCGCGCCCGCCTCGGGCGGCGTTGTCACCGTCGACAGGGGTCGTCTCCTGCGTCATCGTCCGCCTCCCTCGCCACTCGGCACCGATCCGATGCCAGCATCGGTTGCCGCCGGTTCCGGGAACGCCCGTGCCGCGGCGACGAGCACCTGCGGGACGGTGGGCACGCCTTCGGCCCGGAACACTTCGATGCCGGCGTCGTCGCGGATGAGGACCGTGGGCGTGAATCGGATATCCAGCGCCTCGGCCTCGTCGGGATCGCGGGCCACGTCGAACTCGGCGAAGGTCGCGCCGGGGATCAACTCGACGGCTTCAGCGACCACGGCCCGGGTCCGCGTGCATGCGCCGCAGAACGCCGAGGTGACCAGCAGCAACTCCACGACGCTCAACTCCTCTCCTCAGGGACTTCGTATTCAGCCGACCGACCGCGATCAGGCGATCACGATGATGAGCTTGCCGAGGGTGCCGCCGGCAAAGTGGCCGAACGCCTCCGCGACGTCGTCGAGACCGTAGCTGCGCTGGATCGTGACCCGGGTGCGCTGGCCGGTCTGGTTGTCCGCGAGTCGCCCCAAGGTCTGAGGGGTCGGCATGGCGTAGACACTGGTGAACGAGCCCTGCGGGGAACCGGCCTGCTCGGCCGTCTGCGCGGTCGTGGACACGAACGCTCCACCGGACTTCACCGTGCCCGCCAGCGGCGCGGGGTCGCCGGCGAAGTGCAGCACGACATCGACCCCGTCAGGATGGGTCGCGGTGATCTGTTCGGGGATGTCGAGGGTGAAGTCGACGCTCCCCGCGGCGCCGAGACCGGACACATGCGCGCGCTCCTCATCGGTGTGCGCGGTCGCGATCACGTGCGCGCCGGCACTGGCGGCCAGCTGCACGGCATGGGTGCCCACGCCCCCGGTCGCGCCGGCGACCAGCACCACGCTCCCGGGCACGATGCCGGCGGCATCGACGGCGTCGATCGCTGCCGTCCCGGCCAGCCCGAGCGCCGCCGCCTCCTCGAAGGACACATCCTCGGGGATGCGGGCCAGGCCCACAGCAGTCGGCACGGTCAGGTACTCGACGAACGTGCCATCATCCAGATGGGACCCGGTGATGACGCCGAACACCCGATCCCCGGTCGCGTACCCCTCTACGCCGTCCCCGACCGCGTCGATGACGCCGGCGAAGTCCCGGCCGAGCACGACGGGGAAGCGGTGCTCCATCGCGCCTTTGAGGTAGCCGTTCGCCACCGCGAGGTCGAAGCCGTTCACGGAGGCCGCATGCACTTTCACCCGCACTTCGCCCGCGCCCGGTTCGGGCACGGGAAGCTCCTGGATCTCGGGGGTCTGATCGAAGCCGGGAAGCACGAAAGCGCGCACGGATGGTCTCCATCGTTCGAGGGACGACGGGAAGGAAAGCCCGTCACCGACAACACTACCAAGAATGTGGAGGATGACCTCCACTTGTTGCGATAGGGTGGATGCATGACGACGACGGGAGTCGCCCAGGACGTGCCGGAGAAGGCGCTGCGGGTGGACGCGGAGCGGCGACGGCAGGCGCTGCTGTGCGCGGCAGCCTCCGTGTTCCTGGCGGAGGGACTCGACGCCCCGCTGGAGAGCGTCGCGCGCCAGGCCGGCGTCGGGATCGCGACCCTCTACCGGCGGTTCCCCACCCGGGACGCTCTCGTCGAGGAAGTCTTCGAGGCGAAGATGACCGCCTACGCCGACCGCATCGAGGCGGCCGCCGAGCAGGCGACGAGCGACCCGTGGACGGCGTTCCGCGACTACGTCCGCGACCTCTGCGACATGCAGGTCACCGATCCGGCGTTCGGCCGCGTGCTGCTGCGCCCGATGCAGGGCTCGCCCCTGTTCGCCGACGCCCATGCTCGGGCGATGCGCGCGAACACCCGACTCGTCTCCCGGGTCCGCAAGGCCAAGGCGGTGCGCGCCGACGTGCGCGAGTCGGACCTGTACCTGGTTGCGGTCGCGATCGGAGCGCTCGTCACCGAGCCCGGCCCGATCCCGGCCGAGCGCGCCGCCTGCCGCCTCGCAGACCTCTTCCTCGACGCCGTCAAGGGGCCTGCGGCGTGAGGTTCGAGCTCGGCGCCTTACAGCTTCGGCGTGTCCGGCCCGAACTCCGACGGCGAGGTCTGACTAGCGCGTAGGCGGTGCACGGCTCACTGCGCTGCTTGAATCTTCTCCCGCCTCTGCACCCAGCCTGCTCAGCGTCGACCCGAGGGCGACCGCCGCGCAGAAGCTCTATCGTTCAGCCGGTTTCATCGATGTGTTCACACTGAACCCCGCCTATCAAGTGCCGGGGCTGCCACCGTACGAACCGGGCGCTCGAAGCATCGCCGCGCCCCCGAGGTCCGCACTCGGGGCCGGCGGCGTCGGGCCGATCATCCGATCTCGGCGTCGATGATCGGTTTCACGACCGTGCCGAGTAGCTCGATGTGGCGCAGCAGCATTCGGTGCGGGAGGTGCCCGGCGGCTTTGACGAGGTGCCGGTCGTGGTGGATGAGCTTGTGCAGGTTGATGATGCGCTCTGCGATCTGCTCGCCGGTGCCGACGAAGAACGAGCCCTCCGGGCGGGCCTGCTGGTCGTAGAACTCGCGGGGGAAGGTGCGTCCGCTCATCTCGCGATTGCGGGCATCGAAGTAGGGCCGCCAGTACTCGGCGGCGTTCACCGACGCGTCGGCGATCAGGCCGACGTTGGCGAAGCCGATCCTCACGTTCTCCATCGGACTGTCCGCCTGGGCGGATGCCTCGCGGTAGAGGCGGGCGAGGGGCTCGAATCGGGCCGGGTCGGCGCCGATGTCGCTGAAGAACACGCGGGCGTGTTGCCGGGCGGCGCGAATGATGGAGTTCGGGTTGCCGCCGGTGGCCAGCCAGAGCGGGATCTCGTGGCGTTCCGGGCGGGGCACGATCACGGTGTCGTTCAGCGATGGTCGGAACCGACCCGACCAGGTCACCCGCTCCTCCCGGCCCAGCTGCCGCAGCAGCTCGAACTTCTCGGCGAACAACGCGTCGTAGTCGGCGAGGTCGGCGCCGAAGAGGATGAAGGGCTCGGAGGCCGCTCCACGTCCCGCGGTGATCTCGGCCCGCCCGTTCGAGAGGGCGTCGATGGTGGCGAACTGCTCGAACACGCGCACCGGATCGGCGGCGCCGAGGACGGTGATCGAGCTGCCCAGCCGGATCCGGGTGGTGCGGGCGGCGGCGGCGGCCAGCACGGTCCCGGGATCGGGGATCGGCGCTCCGGTCTGGTGGTGCTCGCCGACGCCGAAGTAGTCCAGGCCCACCTGCTCGGCGACCTCGATCGCCTCCAGCAGATTGCGGACCGCCTGCGCGGAGGAGACCGGCCGCCCGGTCTCGGGGTCGAGAGGCGTCGATCCGAAGCTGAGACCGCCGATCTCCATCTCACCGTCCGTTCCGCGGGCTCGGCGACCGGAGCGCGGTCATTCGATCTCCGCATCGACGAGCGGTTTGACGATGGTGCCGAGCAGTTCGATGTGACGTAGGAGCACGGCGTGCGGGAGTCGCCCGAAGTCGGCTTCGACGAGGTGCCGGTCGTGGTGGATGAGCTCGTGCAGGGTGATGATGCGTTCGGCGATCTGCTCGGGAGTGCCGGTGAAGAACGAGCCCTGCTGCTTGGTCTGCCGGTCGTAGAGCTCGCGCGGGAAGGAGCGTCCACTCATCTCGCGGCTGCGGGTGTCGAAGTGCGGCCACCAGGTGTCGGCGGCGTTGACCGATGCGTCGGCGATGAGGCCGACGTTGGCGAAGCCGATCTTGACGTTCTCTTCCGGGGTGCCGGCCTGGGCGGAGGCTTCGCGGTAGAGTCGGGCGAGGGGCTCGAAGCGGGCCGGGTCGGCGCCGACGTCGCTGAAGAACACGCGGGCGTGCTGTCGGGCGGCGCGGATGATGGAGTTCGGGTTGCCTCCGGTGGCCAGCCAGATCGGGATCTCATGCTGCTCGGGTCGGGGCACGATCGCGGCGTCGTCCAGGGGCGGCCTGAAGTGTCCGGACCAGGTCAGGCGCTCGTGCCGGCCGAGTTGCTGCAGCAGGTCGAACTTCTCGGCGAAGGCCTCGTCGTAGTCGGCGAGGTCGACCCCGAACAGGGTGAAGGGCTCCGGGGCCGCGCCGCGACCTGCGGTGATCTCCACCCGGCCGTGGGAGAGCGCGTCGATCGTCGCGAACTGCTCGTACACCCGCACCGGGTCGTCGGCGGCGAGTACGGTGATCGAGCTTCCCAGCCGGATGCGGGTGGTGCGGGCGGCGGCCGCGGCGAGCACGGTGCCTGGGTTCGGGATCGGCATGCCGGCCTGGTGGTGTTCGCCGACGCCGAAGTAGTCCAGGCCGACCTGGTCGGCGAGCTCGATCGCCTCCAGCAGGTTGCGGATGCCCTGCGCGGAGGAGATCGGCTTTCCGGTCGCCGGGTCGATCTCCACCGAGCCGAAGCTCAGGCCGCCTATCTCCATGCCGCTTCCTCCTTGTGCGCGCTGTTCGCCCGGGTGTCGGCGAACCGGGTCAGTTCTGCTCGCAGCCCATCCGCGGTGAGGCGGTCGCTGAAGATCGTGGTGCCCGGCTGGAACGCCTGGATCACTTCTCTGCTGGTGAGGGTCGTGTCCGCGAAGTCGGGCAGCCGCCCGTCGACGGGCTCCCAGCGGTTCATGGCGTCGATGACGGCACGGCCAGCGCCGAGGATCCCGAGGGCGCGCATGAGGCCACCGCCGCGGGGACGCGGCCGAGCTCCTCGTCGACCATGGGCTTGACCCGGGTGCCGAGCAGTTCGATGGTGTGCAGGAAGTCGCGCTGGGGCAGGTGGCCGTAGTCGACCTCCAGGAACTGCCGGACATGGCCGATCACTCCGTGCAGGCGGATGATCCGCTCGGCGATCTCCTCCGGCTCGCCGACGTAGAACGCCGCATCCGGTGCGGTCTGCTGGTCGAACCAGTCCCGACCCGGCGGGGTGAAGCTGAAGCGCCCCGGGTTTTGTGGAGGCTCTTGAACCTGTGAAGGATGAGAGTCATGTCGGCACCACGGAAGTACAGCGTTGAGTTGAAGGAGCGGGGTACCCGGTTGGCCTTGGAGGCCAGGCGGGACCCGGCGAGCAAGGTCGGAGCGATCAAGCGGATCGCGGACCAGCTCGGCATCCACCCGGAGGCGCTGCGGGGCTGGGTGCGGCAGGCGGAGGTCGATGCCGGCCAGGCGCCGGGAGTGACGACGGCTGAGGCGGAGCGGATCGCGCAGTTGGAGCGCGAGGTGCGCGAGTTGCGGCGGGCGAACGAGATTCTGAAGACGGCGTCGGCGTTTTTCGCCGCCGCGGAGCTCGACCGCAAGCTGAAGTAGCCCGCGAGGTGCCCACCGCGGTGCTCGTCGAGTACATCGACGAGCACCGTGACCGGTTCGGGGTCGAGCCGATCTGCCGCATCCTGCGTGAAGCAGGCGTTCAGACCGCCCCGAGCACCTACTACGCGGCCAAAGTCCGCCCGCCATCGGCCAGGTCCGTCAGAGACGCGGAGCTGCTCGAGGAGATCCGGGGCGCACACGCGGCGAATCTCGGCGTGTATGGGGCCCGGAAGCTCCACGCCCAGCTGAGGCGGCAGGGCACCGCGGTGGCACGCTGCACGGTAGAGCGGCTGATGCGCCAGGCCGGGCTGCAGGGCCTGCGCCGGGACAAGACCCGGCGCACCACCATCGCTGTCGGTGCCGAGACGCCGCGTCCCGAGGACCTCGTGAAGCGCGCCTTCGAGGCGACGGCGCCGAACCGGCTGAGGGTTGCGGACTTCACATATATCCGCACGCATTCCGGCTGGGTTTACGCCGCGTTCGTTCTCGACGTGTTCAGCCGCCGCGTGGTCGGCTGGCAGACCTCGACCGATATGCGCACCGAGCTCGCCTTGGATGCGCTGGAGATGGGGCTCTGGGAGCGCCGCCGAGCCGGGCAAGACACCACCGGACTCGTCCACCACAGCGACCGCGGAGTCCAGTACCGCGCCATCCGCTACACCGAGCGGCTAGCCGATGCGGAGGCCGTCGCCTCGGTCGGAAGCAAAGGCGATTCGTACGATAACGCGATGGCCGAGGCGCTGAACTCGCTGTTCAAAGCCGAGTGCATCCGCAACCCCACGATGCGTCCCAAGGGCGGCTGGGCATCGATCCGAGACGTGGAGATCGCCACCGCCGAGTGGGTCGACTGGTACAACCACCGACGCCTACACGGCGAGATCGGACTCGTCCCACCCTCCGAGTACGAGACCGACCACTGGGCCCTGCATCCCGCAGCCCGCTACGCTCGAGCCGAGCTCACGGCAACAGCCGGAGCCAACTGAACGGGTCTCCACGAAACCCGGGGCGCTTCAC
>Ga0182749_1000328_pt1 | contig 47685 bp, 38 predicted proteins | sample eDN3rd37CKraftMG_FD_128875 | JGI IMG/M metagenome (GOLD analysis project Ga0182749, IMG submission 128875) | Enriched Miracle-Growth compost microbial communities from Emeryville, California, USA - eDNA 3rd pass 37_C Kraft MG (version 2) (version 2) ...
AGGGCGCGATCAAGGTCGACGTCTGCGGCGACACCACCGAAACCGCCAGCGCGGCGCTCAATGCGAGCGGCACCGGCGCGTCGTCGTACACGAACGTCACCGTCAATCCGGCCGGCGGCGCGCCGCGCACGGTGAGCGGCGCGATCGCGGCGGGCAGCCCGCTGATCGATCTCGCCGGCGCCGACAACGTCATCATCGACGGCCTCAACACCGACGGCAACGCGCTGACGCTCGCGAACACGACCGCATCGGCGACGGCCGGCACCAGCACCATCCGTTTCATCAACGGCGCGACCAACAACGCGGTCGTGCACACGACGGTGCTCGGCTCGTCCAACGCGACGGCGGCGACGGCAGGCGGCAACATCCTGTTCTCGACCAGCACGGTTGCAGGCGGCAATAGCAACAACGTCATCGCCAACAACCGGATCGGACCCGCCGGCACGAACCTCATGACGAAGGGTGTCATGGGCCTCGGCACGGCCGCCAATCCCAACGTCGGCAACACGATCGCGGACAACGACATCTTCGACTTCTTCAGTCCGACGGTGTCGTCGGCCGGCATCAGCATCCAGGGCAACAACAACAACTGGACGATCGCAGCCAACCGCATCTACCAGACGGCGCCGCGCACGTTCACCGCGACCGCCCAGCGCTACTCGGGCATTCTCGTCGCGGCCGGCGGCGGCACGTTCAGCGTGACCGGCAACCGCATCGGCTTCGGCGCCTCCGACGGCACGGGCACGACGACGATCTCGGGCTCGACCAACGAGTTCCGCGGCATCGCGTTCACGAACGCGGGCACCACGCCCGGCAACTACAGCCTGATCGCGGGCAACACGATCTCGGGCATCGAAGTTACGTCGAACCGCAACAGCACCACGACCGATCTCAGCCCGTTCATCGCCATCCAGAGCGGCTCCAGCGCGACGGATGCGCCGGCGAACATTCTCGGCAACACGATCGGCAGCCTCGACGGCTCGTCGACGATCGTCATCAACGCGGGCTCGATCACGGCGAACACCTCGCCGGTGCAGGGCATCCTTGACTTCAACTTCGTCAACGATGTCAGCGTGTCGGGCAACAACATCGGCTCGATCACGATCAACAACAACGCAGGCACGGGCTCGGTCGTCGGCTTCCGCGGCATCCTGGTGGGCTCGACCACGGGCGTTACGCACACCGTCAGCGGCAACACGATCGGCGGAACCGCCACGGGATCGATCACCGACAACATCGTCGGCACGGTGTCGATGTACGGCATCCAGGTCTCGGCGGCCAATGTCGTCGCGACGAACAACATCGTCCGCAACATGGTCGGCAACTCGACGACGGCCAACGGCGTCGTGCTGAGCGGCATCCTGTCCACCGGCAGCACCGGAGCGAACACGATCTCGCAGAACACGATCCATTCGCTCAGTAACAGCTCGGGATCGGCCAGCAATTCGATCTACGCGCTGTACTGCAGCTTCGGATCGAACCCGGCCAACCTCGTCGAGCGCAACCTGGTGCACTCGCTGTCGATCAACTCGACGGCGACGACGAGCCAGCTCGTCGGCATCCTGCCGATCGCGGGCAGCGGCACGTACAAGAACAACATGGTGCGCCTCGGCTACGATGCCGCCGGCAATTCCATCACCTCGGGCTACACGATCTTCGGCATGTTCGAGGTGGCCGGCTCCAACAACATCTACAACAACAGCCTGTTCGTCGGCGGCACCGGCGTCGCGGCGGCCAGCAACACGTTCGGCCTGGTCAGCAACGTGACCTCGGGCACGCGCAACTACGTCGACAACATCATCTGGAACGCGCGCAGCAACGCGTCCGGGGCGGGCAAGAACTACGCGATCGGGCTGTCCGCGATCACGGGTGCCACCACGGACTACAACGACCTCTTCGCGTCGGGCACCGGTGGCGTCACCGGCTCTCTCGCCAGCGTGGATGCAGCGACGCTGGCCGACTGGCAGGCGGCATCCGGTCAGGACGCGCAGAGCTTCGCGGCTGATCCGCTGTTCGCAGCAGCAACCGGCACCGCCGCCACGGTGGATCTGCACCTGCTGCCCGGCAGCCCCGCCGCTGGCGCCGGCACGCCGATCGCAGCCGTCACCGACGACTTCGACGGCGACACGCGTCCGCTGACGAATCCTGCGGTGGGCGCGGACGAGCCGCCGGCGGTTCCGACGCACATCGTGACGCCGAGCGTCGGCACGCCGTCGGGCACGATCAGCCCGTCGACGCCGCAGACCGTTGCCGACGGCGCGACCACCAGCTTCACGCTGACGCCGGATGCCGGCTTCGCCATCGACAACGTCGGCGGCACCTGCGGCGGCTCGCTGGTCGGCAACGTCTTCACGACGGACCCGGTCACGGGAGACTGCACGGTGATCGCGAATTTCGTCGCCGTCGTCGTCACGCACACGGTGACGCCGAGCGTCGGCACGCCGTCGGGCACGATCAGCCCGTCGACGCCGCAGGTCGTCGCGGACGGCGCGACGGTGGCCTTCACGCTGACGCCGGACGCGGGCTTCGACATCGATGATGTCGGCGGCACCTGCGGCGGCTCGCTGGTCGGCAACATCTTCACGACCGACCCGGTCACGGCCGACTGCACGGTGATCGCCAACTTCACGGCGAATCCGATTGCGGATGTGAGCCCCGGCAACCTGTCGTTCAACGTCGGTGCGGGCGGCACGGCATCCTCGCCGCTGCACATCGCGAACATCGGCGGCGGCACGCTGACCTGGGCGATCACCGAAGCGCCGGCCTCGCTGCCGGGCACGCCCGTCGGCACGGCCGCGAGCGTCGCGATGCGGCCGGCGGTGGTCTCGACCGGCAGCGAAACGCTCGTCATGAGCGATCGTCCGGTCGCGCGCGGCCACGCGATCGAGATCGTCGAGGACACGCAGATCTCGCAGATGACCGACAACACGCCGGTCTCGCCGAACGGCATCTCGTGCGGCACGACTGGTGTCAACACGGCGGACAACAGCTGGTGGCGCCGCTTCTACTTCAACGAGCATCCCGCCGTGGGCTCGAGCGCCTCGATCACCGCCGTCACCGTGGCGGTGGAGAGCGGGCCGAACGTGCCGGCCACGATCAACCTGTACACGATCCCGCACAGCGTGACCGTGGATACGATCCCGGCCGCGCAGTTGACGCTGATCGGCAGCACCACCACGACGATCGGCGGCACGCTGACTTCGGTCACGATCCCGGTCACGGGCACGGTGGCCGATACGGCGAACCAGGATCTCGTCGTCGAGTACCACATCGACGGCGCGCCCACGCCGTTCTTCCCGGGCGGCAACGCGACGCCGCAGACGCACAAGACGTTCATATCGTCGGCGACCTGCGGCATCAACAATCCGACCGACATCGCGTCGATCGGCTTCCCGGACTTCCACGTGATCATGATCGTCAACGTGGCCGAGCCGGCAGCCGTCGGTTGCGACAATCCCGCGGACGTGCCGTGGCTCAGCGCCACGCCGGACTCGGGCTCGGTCGCGGGCGGCAGCGCGCAGGATTCGACGATCGCCGTCGATGCGACGGGCCTCGCGGCCGGTTCGTACTCCGCGCACCTGTGCGTGGAAACGAACGATCCGACGCACGCGCTGGTCGATGTGCCGGTGAGCCTGACCGTCGCCGCGCCGCCGGCTCCGCCGACGCTAGCGAAGGCGTTCGCCCCGACCAGCGTCACGGTCAACACGCCGAGCACGCTGACGCTGACGCTGGGCAACACGAACGCGAGCGCGGCAACGCTGACCAGCGCTCTGACCGACACGTTCCCGTCGGGCCTCGTCGTGGCGAATCCGGCGAATGCGTCGACGACCTGTCCCTCGGGCTCGGTCACGGCCACCGCGGGCTCGGGATCGGTGTCGCTCTCCAGCGGCGCGCAGATTCCGGCCAACGGCACCTGCACCGTGAGCGTCAGCGTGACCTCCGCGGCGGCGGGCAGCTACGTGAACACCGTCGCCGCCGGCGCGCTCCAGACCGACATGGGCAGCAATGCGAACCCGGCGACGGCGACGCTGACCGTGACGCCGGCGCTGGCCGCGCCGACGCTCGCCAAGGCCTTCGCGCCGGGCAGCGTGACGGTGGACACGCCGAGCACGCTGACGCTGACGCTCGCCAACACCAACGCGAGCGCGGCGACGCTGACGGCTGCGCTGACAGACACGTTCCCGTCGGGCCTCGTCGTCGCCAACCCGGCGAGCGCATCGACCACATGCCCGTCGGGCAGCGTGACGGCCAATCCGGGCGCGGGCTCCATCTCGCTCTCGAGCGGCGCGCAGATCCCGGCCAACGGCTCGTGCACGGTGACCGTCCACGTGACCTCAGCGACGGCAGGCAGCTACGTCAACACGATTCCCGCCGGCGCGCTGCAGACCAACGCCGGCAGCAACGCTGCCGCCGCCACCGCGACGCTCACCGTCACGCCCGTCGTCATCGATGACCGCATCTTCTGCGACGGCTTCGAAGGCACCGCGTGCGCCCCGGCCGGCATCGGCTTCGACGTCGTCTCGAACGACTGGACGACGTCGCTGTTCGCCGATGTCGGGGCAGGGGATCGCAGGACGATCAACTGACGAGACGGTGTTGGATGTTTTCGAGGCCCCCTCCGCGCGAGGGGGCCTTTTTTGTTGGGCGTCAGGCGGTGCGAATCTGGCCTACGCGAGGCTGCGATGGTCGCGTCTCTCCGGATTTGCTGCGAGCGACGCGATCGCCGCATGTGCGGTCGCTACACGCTACATGCGTCGGCCGCCAGTGCGCTGCATGCCGCTCGGGGTAATCGCCTAGCTTTTCTGCGGGTCAACGAATCCAAGGGCCGGTGACACACGCTTCCTACGGATGTATCTGCCTCACTAAGCGGAACCTGCTACGCCGGCGCTTTGTCGCGCGTGCTCAACGGCAGTGCCGGCGTGAGCGCCGACATGGATCTGCGTCTATCGAAGTCACTTGGAACGACGCCGGGGCTCTGGTTCAACATGCAGGCCGACTACGACCTGTGGCAAGCACAACGTCACTTCAAAGCAAAGGTGCGGCCGATCGTTTCGTGTGCCGCAGCCTGAAAATGGAGCCCGAGTTCTACAAACCGGTGCAGATCGACGTCGCGAAATGCCATCCGTGGCCCAGAACGGACGCGGCTAGATGAGGAGGCAGGCCGGGGGGACGATCGCAAGTCACTGATTCTATTGGTGGCCAGGGACGGAATCGAACCGCCGACACGGGGATTTTCAGTCCCCTGCTCTACCAACTGAGCTACCTGGCCAGGAAGGATTTGCTTGGATCGTGCGGCGGGTGAGGCCGCAGCGGGGGCGCGTATTAAAGCCGCCGGGTCCCGCGCGCGTCAAGCGCGCGTGCGCGCGCCTGCGGCGTGGCGCCGGTGTCCCGATCGCCGCGTCGCGCGTTCCGGGTGCGCTGTTCCCGCCGGCGTGACTTCGGGCCTATTGCATGTGCCGCTCATTTCTACTACACATGTAGTACGACACACGTAGAAACGGCGTTTCCATTCATGAACAAGCAGCAGGACGTCAGCCTCAGCGATCTGCAGATCGCGTTGATGCGCGTGCTCTGGCGGCGCGGAGAGGCGAGCACGGCGGAGGTCGCGGCCGAGCTCGCGGACGAGCGCGGGCTCAAGCACACGACGGTCGCGACGGTTCTGACGCGGCTGGAGAAGCGCGGCGTCGTCGCGCAGCGTCGCGAGGGACGCCAGCTTTTCTATCGCGCGCTGGTGGGCGAGGCGCAGGTGCGGCGTTCGATGGTCGCGGAGCTGATCGGTGCGCTGTTTGACGGCGACGCGCGCGCGCTGGTCGCGCATCTGGTGCAGGAATCGGAGATTGCGCCGGGCGATCTCGCCAAGGTACGGCGGCGCCTTGCGCGGGGAGGACAGAATGGCGACTGAGATTCTGGCGGCATGGCTGCTCACGGTCGCGCTGCATTCGAGCGTGCTGCTCGGCATCGCGTGGCTGCTCGATCGCGGCGCGCTGCGGGCTCGTCCCGCGTGGCGCGAGGTGCTCTGGCGCGCGGCGCTGTTCGGCGGCGTCGTCACGGCGGGCGTGCAGGTGCTGCTCGACGTGCCGATGCCGGCGCGCATCGCGTTGGCCACGACCGCGCCGGCGACGACGTCGTCCGCTGTCATTGCGGATTTGCGCTCCACGGCAGATTCGTCGACTTCGCGCGAGGCTTCGAGAGCGCCTGTCGCTGAGCCGGTTGCCGGCACAGCGCGAAAGGGCACCGCCGCATCGATCGCGAACCCCGTTCAATCGCCGAGCCGCGCGACGCGTGCGGACGTGCCCGCGATCGCGTCGGCGCGAACGCCGTTCGCCTTGCCTTCCTGGCACCTCATCCTGATCGCGGGCTGGCTTTCCGGCGCACTGATCGCGCTTGCGCGCTTCGCGGCCGCGTGGATGCATCTTCGCCGTTCGCTCGCGCTGACGGAGCCGCTGGCGAATCCGCAACTCGCGACAGACGCGGCCGCGCTCGCGATCGAGGCCCGCATCGCGCCGCCGCACCTCGCCGTGCTGGACGATCTCGCGAGCCCGATCGCGGCACGAGGTCGCATCGTGCTGCCGCGCTGGGCCGTCGAGCTGCTCGATCGCGAGCAGTTGCGCGCGATGCTTGCGCACGAAACCGCGCACATCGCGAGGCGCGATCCCGAGTGGAAGCTCGCGACCGCTGCGTGGCAGGCGCTGTTCTGGTTCGTGCCGCTCGCGCCGCTGGCGCGCCGTCGGCTCGACGAGATCGCAGAAGTGTCGTGCGACGCCTGGGCCGCGGTCCATCTCGGCGATGGCCGCACGCTGGCCGAATGCCTCGCCGAATGCGCCGGGCGACACCTCGACGACGACATGGCGCTGGCGCCCGCGATGGCGGGGCGTGAATCGCCGCTGCTGCAACGTATCGATTATCTGATCGCGGGAGCTCCCATGAATATCGAGAAGGCCGGCGCTCGTGCCGGTTTCGCCGCCGCCGTCGCGCTCGTGCTCGCCGCGCTCGTGCTGCCGGGCGTCCGCCTGCGTGCAGAGCCCCCGCCGCCTGCGCCGGCTGCACCTTCGGTTCCCGCGACGCCCGCGACTCCGGCCACGCCCACCACGCCGGCTTCGTCCGGCCGCCACGTGCACGTCTCGTCGGATGTGAGCCTCGGCGGTCAGGAGCTGACGATCGCGCAGGTGAGCGACGACGATCACGACTATCGCGTCAAAATCAAGGGAAAGATCACCTTCAACGACAGCGAGGACGACATCGCGAGCCTCAGCTCCGGCGGCAAGGCGACGTTTTCGGAGACGCGCGACGGCCGCACGCAACGCCTCGAAGTCGTCAGTCGCGGCGGCGCGCTCGAGCGCCGCTACTTCATCGACGACAACGAACAGCCGGCGAGCGACGAGATGCGGCGGTGGATGGCACGGCTGATCCCGACCGTCATCCGCGAAACCGCGATCGACGCGGAAGGCCGGGTCCAGCGCCTGCGCGCGAAAGGCGGCGCGGATGCGGTGCTCGACGAGATCGCGCGCATCGAATCGGGTTACGCGCGCGGCGTGTACCTGCGCCATCTCGCGGCCGGCGGCAAGCTCAGCTCCGCCGAGATGACGCGCGCGCTCGGCCTCGTCGACGGCATCGATTCGGACTACGAGAAGCGCAACGCGCTGGCCGCGCTCGCGGCGGTACAGCCGCTCGACGCCGCGCAGCAGAAACTCGTGCTCGCTCAGGCGGACAAGATCGGCTCCGACTACGAGCGTGCCGAGCTGCTCGTCGGCCTGCTGCCGCAGCTCGCTTCCGCGGAAGACGTGCATGCGGCGTGGCTGCACGCCGCGTCCGGCATCGGCTCCGATTACGAGCAGAGGCGGGCGCTGTCCGCGATGCTGGAGACTGGCAAGCCGGACGAGGCGACGCTCGCGACGGTCGTCGGCGCTGCGCACACGGTCGGCTCGGACTACGAGCGCCGCACGCTTCTCGTCAACGCGATCAAGCGCACGCGCAATGCGGAGGCGCTGGCGCCGAGTTATGCCGAGGCGGCGCGGGAGATCGGCTCCAGCCACGAGCGTCGCGAAGCGTTGATGGCGCTGATCCGCGCGCCGGGCTTCGGCAGGGTCGGCGCGAGCGCCGTGCTCGACGCGCTGGCCGATATCGGCTCGGATTACGACTGCCGCGAAGTGCTGGTGGCACTGGCGCGAACGATGCCCGGCGACGCGGACCTCGTCGCGAGGTATCGCGATGTGGCGCGCCAGCTCTCCGACTACGACCGCCGCCAGGCCGAGAGCGCGCTGGACCGCTTCGCCAGCAGCTGACGCGCGGCTGACTGCGGCGCCGGCACGCGACGCGCCGGCGCATCGAAACGGCGCTATCGTCCGTCCGTGTCCGGTGGATCACGGAGAATCGCCATGAGGACGAAACTGGTTGCAGGATGCCTGTTCGCCGCGCTGTTCGCAGCGGGGGCGCACGCGCAGACGCGCGAGGTTCAGCAGCAGAATCTCGAACGCTTCGAGAAATACGCAGGGGCGCCCGTCGAGGAGTTCGAGTTCTGGTCGCTGCACAAATGGCAGCTCGTCGGCCCCGAGAAAGTCGTCGTGTGGCCGACGATCAACGACGCGTACCTCATCACCGTCGACAAGCCGTGTCCCGGCCTCGAATGGGCCAAGGGGATCGGCGTCACGTCGCAGCAGCGGCACATCGTCAGCCGCAAGTTCGATTACGTGACCTACGGCCGCGGACGGTGTGCGATACGCGAGATCCGCCCGATCGATTACAAGGCGATGCTGAAGGACGGGCCGGCGCCGAAAGAGAAAGACGGCTAGCTTGCGGCCGTACCAGAATCATCCGAGGCGCCTCTCCCGTTCGCGGGAGAGGCCGCGCCGAAGGCGCGGGTGAGGGGAGATTCGAAAGAGAAGGTATCGCCGACACACGACGCCGCATTACTCCAGCGGCACATAGCCGCTCGGCTTCGCCGAGCCTTCGCCGAAGAAATACTTTTCCATCTCCTCCGCGAGAAACGCGCGCGCCTTCGGATCGAGCGGATTCAGCCGGTTCTCGTTGATCAGCATCGTCTGGTGCGCGAGCCACGCCTGCCACGCCTCTTTCGAGACGTTCTCGTAGATGCGCCTGCCGAGCTCGCCCGGCCACGGCGCGAACGCGAGGCCTTCGGCTTCGCGGCCGAGTTTCACGCAGTGCACGGTTCTCGCCATCGTTCGTCCTCGAAGACCTGTTCCAGCAGGCGGCGCACCGGCGCGGGCAGGCCGAGCGCGGGCCATTCCTCGCGCGAAAACCAGCCGTGCTCGCCGTCGGCGATCCGCTGTGACGGCGTGCCCGCGACGAGCATCGGCGTCACGCGCAGATGATAATGGCTGAAGCCGTGAACGAACGCGCCGAGCGCGCTCGTTGCCCCCGCTCGCACGGCGTAGCGCTCGCGCAGCACGTCTTGCGCCGAAGCCGCATCCGCAGTTTCGGGCAGGCTCCACAGCCGCGCCCAGACGCCGGTCGGCGGTCGCCGCTCCAGCAGCACGCGGCCGTGCTCGTCGCGCACGATCAGCATCGTCGTCTCGCGCGTCGGCCGCGCACGCGCGGGTTTCGGCGCGGGCAGCTCCGCCGTCAGGCCTTCTGCAGACGCGACGCAGCCGCGTCGTACGGGGCACGCCGCGCACAGCGGACGCGAACGCACGCAGACGGTGGCGCCGAGATCCATGATCGCCTGCGTGTAGTCGGCGATGCGCTCGGCGGGCATGTGCTGCTCGGCGTGCTCCCACAGCGTTCGCTGCACGTCTGTGGCGCCTGGCCAGCCGCGCACGCCGTGCCAGCGCGCGAGCACGCGGCGCACGTTGCCATCGAGAATCGCATGACGCTCGCCGAATGCCTGCGCGAGGATCGCGGCGGCGGTCGAGCGGCCGATGCCGGGCAGAGCGGCGAGCGCGTCGCGATCGCGCGGCAGCTCGCCGCCGTGCGTGTCCACGCAGATTTGCGCGGTCCGATGCAGGTTGCGCGCGCGGCTGTAATAGCCGAGGCCTGACCACAGCGCGAGCACGCGATCGAGCGGTGCCGCGGCCAGGGTGGTGATCGACGGCAGCGTGCGGACGAAGCGCTCGAAGTACGCGATGACCGTGCGCACCTGGGTCTGCTGCAGCATGACCTCGCTGAGCCACACGCGATACGGCGTGCGCGGATGCTGCCACGGCAGGTCCTTGCGGCCGTGCACGTCGAACCAGGCGAGAAGATCGCGGGCAAAGCGATCCTCGTCCGGAACCGCCTGCGATGACGCATGGCGCGGTGTCGTCATCGGCGGGGTTTCTCCGGCGGCGGGCTCGCCGCTTCGTCCTCGTGCGTCTCGATGCGCACGCCTTCGAGCTTCGTTCCGCCGATCTCGATGCTGTCCGCCTTCGCGGTGCCGGCAATCGGCGGCAGCAGCGGGCCCGTCGCGTTCTTCTGTTCGTCCAGCCACGCAGCGAGATCGCCCGTGCTCGCGAATTCGAGCTCCACGCCCGACGCGACGGGCTTGCCGCCGGCGACGAGCGTCGCGTCCGTCGCGCGCAATGTGAAGCGCACGTCGGGCGCCTTGCCTGCCGGGCGCGTGGAGAGCCACGCATTCAGCGCATCGAGATCGAGCTCCGGCGAAACCAGATCGATGCGGCGGATTTCGTAGCGGTCGCTCCACAGGATCGACCACGGCATGACGATGTCCGCGGATTCGGCACGAAGAAACGGCGGCTGAGAGGCTTGCCCGAGCGAAGGCTTCGGCAGCACGAGGTGCAGATCCGGCACGAAACCGAAGCGTCCCGGCGCGCCGACCGCAAGCTCGGCGCCGAGCTGGCTGCGCGCCTTCGCGATCAGGATCACGGTCAGCGTTTCCGGCCGCGTGTAGTGGCGTGCAGCGATGAAGCCCGCGATGGCGAGTGCTGCGACGAGCGCGAGCACGATGGGCCAACGCCGCCGGCGCCGCGTTTCAGGCATCGGCGCCGAGCTTGGCCGGCAGAAGGCCATCGACGAAGGCCTGTGCATCGAAGACGCGCAGATCCTCGGCGCTTTCGCCGAGACCGACATAGCGGATCGGCAATCCGAACTCGCGCGCAAGCGCGAACACGATGCCGCCTTTTGCGGTGCCGTCGAGCTTGGTGACGACGAGCCCGCTGACGCCGATCGCGTCGCGGAACTGGCGCGTCTGGCTGATCGCGTTCTGCCCCGTGGTGCCGTCGATCACGAGCAGCACTTCGTGCGGCGCCTCGGCATCGAGCTTGCCGAGCACGCGGCGGATTTTCGCGAGCTCGTCCATCAGGCCCGACTGCGTGTGCAGACGGCCTGCCGTGTCGGCGATCAGCACCTCGGTGCCGCGCGAGCGCGCGGTCTGCAAGGCATCGAAGATCACGCTCGCCGCGTCCGCGCCGGAGCCCTGCGCGATCACCGGCACGCCGTTGCGCTCGCCCCAGGTCTTGAGCTGCTCCACCGCAGCGGCGCGGAACGTGTCGCCGGCCGCGAGCAGCACGGAGCGGCCCTCGGCGGTGTAGCGGCGCGCGAGCTTGCCGATCGTGGTCGTCTTGCCGACGCCGTTGACGCCCACCATCAGCAGCACGAACGGCCGGCGGCCGCCGACATCGAGCGGCTTCTCGACCGGGCGTAGCCTTGCGACCAGCTCGGCGCGCAGCGCGGCGATCAGCGCGCCGGCGTCGGCGAACTCGCGGCGTGCCGTGCGTGCGCGCAGCCCTTCGACGATCTCGGTGGACGCGGCGACGCCGACGTCGGCAGTGATGAGGCAGGTTTCGAGCTCGTCGAGCAGCGCATCGTCGAGCACCGGATTGCGCGTGAACAGCGACGACAGGCCGCGCGCGAACCCGCTGCCCGAAAGGCGTTCGCGCCAGGAGCGCTTCGCTGGCGCCGCCGGCGTCTCTGTAACGGAAGCCTCTTGCGTGGCGGACTCGGCCGGCGTCGCAGCGGTCTCCTCGACGCGCGGCGGCACCTCGCCATCGGCGGCCGGAGTCTCGTCGGCGGGCTTCTTCTTCCAGAACTTCAGCATCGAGGAACGGTATCGGTGAAAATGCGGATCGCCATGCTAGCACCCGCGCGCTCCGCCACCTTTCGCCCGGCGGCACGTCGGGAATGGGGTCCGGGAAACGAGCCGCCCGGCCTTCGGGGATGACGGAGCGAAGACCGCCCATGCGCCGCGGCACCACCGTGCCACCAGGAAGACTGCGCATCGTCGCGGGCCGCCTGCGCGGCTCGCGCCTCGCGGTGCCGGAGCGTGCCGGCCTGCGCCCGACGCCCGATCGCGTGCGCGAGACGTTGTTCAACTGGCTCGCGCCCGTCATCGAAGGCGCGCGCTGCCTCGATCTCTACGCCGGCACCGGTGCGCTTGGCATCGAGGCCGTATCGCGCGGCGCGCGCGCCGTCACCTTCGTCGAAAGCGAGCGCTCGCTGGCGCATTCGCTGGTCGAGAATCTGGCACGCCTTCACGTGGAAGGCGCGCGCGTGATCGAAGCCGACGCGCTCGCGCTGCTGGCGGGCAAGCCCGAGCCGTTCGACATCGTTTTCCTCGATCCGCCGTTCGACGCGAATCTCTGGAGCGAATCCGCACGCCTCCTCGAGAGCCGCGGCTGGCTCGCCGCCGATGCCTGGATTTACGTGGAATCTCCCGCCAGCGCGACGCTCGATCTGCCGACTGCCTGGAGCCTGCACCGCGAGGGCCGTGCGGGTGCCGTGCGCTACGCGCTGTATCGTCGCGGCGCGGCCGATCCGTTAAGCTAGCGCCCGCTTTCGGCAAGCGCGAGGCAGGTCAATGGCGAATGCGCAACGCTCGCGCGTGGCGGTTTATCCCGGCACGTTCGATCCGATCACGAACGGTCACGTCGACCTCGCCATGCGCGCGGCGCCGCTGTTCGACCGGTTGATCGTCGCGATCGCCGACAGCACCACCAAGGGACCGGCGCTCAGCCTCGACCAGCGCATCTCGCTGGCACGTGTCGCGCTGGCGGACATTCCGAACATCGAAGTCCGCGGCTTTTCCTCGCTGCTGGCGACGTTGGTCGAGGAGATCGGCGCCGGCGTGATCCTGCGCGGCCTGCGCGCGGTCTCGGATTTCGAATACGAATTCCAGCTCGCGAGCATGAACCGCCACCTGATTCCGACGGCGGAAACGCTGTTCCTGACGCCCGCCGAGCAATACAGTTTCATCTCGTCCTCGCTGGTGCGCGAGATCGCACGGCTCGGCGGCGACGTGTCCGGGTTCGTCCACCCGGTCGTGCAGCAGGCGCTGCGCAACAACTACAGCTCGACAACTACCACGTGAGGGGCAGCAAGACCATGCGCAAGATTCCCGCCATCATCCTTTCCGCGTGCGCCGCGACGCTCGCTCTGAGCGCGTGCAACCAGCAGGACAAAGAGAGCCAGCCGCAGGTGGAGCAGGCTCCGCAGGTCGCGCCGAAGCCGACCGACCCCAGCGACAAGTCCGCGTGGAAGAAATATCTCGTCAGCGTAGTCACCGCCAACATGCAGGGCGTGAAGACCAATCATCCGTATATGTACTTCGTGCCCTCCGGCGACGACGACGCGACAAAGAGTGATCGCCAGAACCAACTCGACAACGTCAAGAACGTCGTCGCCCGCGGCGTCCTGCCCGGCAACATGATGGCCTTCGGCGGCCCCGACTCGAAGACGACCGCCGACCTCATCGTCCAGGCGTTCGCGGACTCGCAGGCGGGCTCGTTCAAGGACGTCGTCATCCTCTTCATCGGCGATCCCGCCGATCTCGACGCGGTGAAGCAGGCCGTCGCCGCGAGCGGAGCGGAAGTGCGGTTCGTGGAGGCGAAGTAGCACGACGTTTTGTCGGGCCCGCGGAGGCGGGGACCTTTGGTTTGTTGCGTTGTCGCTGGGGACGGCTCACGTCCTTGTGTTTTTCCTCGGCCATCCATGGCCGACGAGTTACCTTCTTTTGCTTGTCCAAAAGAAGGTAACCGAAGAAAAGGACACCCTCGCGGCCGCGGTTTGCCGGGCCTCCGTGCCCGGCAAACTTCGCGAGCGGGCTGCGGGGTTCGCTGACAGTACGTCCCTGTACTGACAGCGAACGCACGCGCCGGCCAGGATGGCCGGCAAGACTCGCAGGGATGCGGGTCGAGCTCATGAAGCGTCACGAAAAAGACACTGGGTCCCCGCCTTCGCGGGAACGACGAGGATCAATTTCGCAGACGGCGAGATGAAAACGTCTGAGGCGTCCGCAAGCCCCTTGCACGTTGCGCCGACGCAAACCGCGTCCCCACGAACAAACGCAGCGCCGCCAACCCCCGGCGCCCGCCACTGCGAGCCGCCGCCCGCGCCGCATGCGTTAAGCTGTGCGCATGTCCCTCAAGATCACCGACCTCTGCGTCAACTGCGACGTCTGCGAGCCCGTGTGTCCGAACAAGGCGATCGCGATGGGGCCGGAGATTTACGAGATTGCGTCGTCGCTTTGCACCGAGTGCGTGGGTCATTACGACACGCCGCAGTGCGTCGAGGTGTGTCCGGTCGAGTGCATCGTCGCCGATCCTGAGCACGTCGAGTCGCGTGACGAGCTGCTGGCAAAATACGAGGCCCTGGTCCGGGAGAAATCCGCATGAAGCGAGTGTTCGGTGTCCTCGCGGTCGCGCTCGTCGCGTCCGCATTCGCGGTCGCGCAGGGCGTCTGGGCGCAGGGCGGCAAGCCTGGGCGGGCTGCGATCGCGAGCGCGCACAAGCTGGCGACGGACGCGGGTTTCGAGGTGCTGGCGGAGGGCGGCAATGCGTTCGACGCCGCGGTGGCTGTCGCCGCGGCGCTGTCGGTGGTGGAACCGCAGAGTTCGGGCATCGGCGGCGGCGGACTGTTCCTGCTGCGCCGCGCATCGGATGGCAAGGAGACGATGGTCGATGCGCGCGAAACCGCACCGGCGGCGGTCGACGCGAAGGACTACGTCGACGCCAACGGCAATGCCGATCGCGATCATTCGACCAACGGGCCGCTGTCGGCGGCGATTCCCGGCGAGCCTGCCGGGCTGGTCTGGATCGCGGAAAAATACGGCAAGCTGCCGCTGGCGAAGTCACTCGCACCGGCGATCCGCATCGCGCGCGAAGGCTTCGAGCCGGATTCGCGCTTTCTCGGCGGAGTCGCCTCGCGCAAGGAAGTGATCAAGCGCTACCCGGGCTCGGCGGCGCTCTATCTCGTCGATGGCGAAGCGCCGAAGTCAGGCTGGGTGTTCAGGACGCCTGACCTCGCGCGTGTGCTCGAGGCGATTGCCGCGCACGGCAACGACGGTTTCTATCGCGGCACGATCGCGAAGACGCTCGTCGATGGCGTGCGCGCCGAGGGCGGACGCTGGACGCTGGAGGATCTCGCGGGCTACACGGTCAAGGAGCGCGCGCCGCTGACGGTCGATTATCGCGGCTGGCATATCGTGACCGCGCCGCCGCCCTCGTCGGGCGGTATCGCGATCAAGGAAATGCTGAACATCCTCGCCGGCTATGACCTCGGCAAGCTCGACCGCGTGCATCGTGTGCATCTCACGGTCGAGGCGATGCGGCGCGCGTACCGCGACCGCGCGGCGTATCTCGGCGATCCGGATTTCGTCGAGATGCCGATCGCGCAGCTCACCAGCGCGGACTACGCAGCCGGGCTGCGCGCGTCGATCCATCCGGAGAAGGCGACGCCTAGCGACATGCTGCCGGGCTATCTCGATCAGCCGGAGAGCATGCACACCTCGCATTTCTCCATCATCGATGCCGAAGGCAATCTCGTCTCGGGCACGCAGACGGTGAACCTGTCCTTCGGCTCGGGTTTCGTCGTCCCCGGCACGGGCTTCGTGCTCAACGACGAGATGGACGACTTCGCTCTCGTCGCCGGCAAGCCGAACGCGTTCGGCCTGGTCGGCAACGAAGCCAACGCGCCCGGCCCGGGGCGGCGCCCGCTGTCGTCGATGTCGCCGAGCTTCGTCATGAACGCCGATCGCATCGGCGTGATCGGCACGCCGGGCGGCAGCCGCATCATCACGATGGTGCTGGAAGGCATCCTCGCCTTCATCGGAGGCGAGCAGCCCGAGCAGATTGTCGCCAATCCGCGCTATCACCATCAGTATCTGCCGGACGTGATCTCGGCCGAGAAGGGCGCGTTCACCACCGACGAGGTCAAGGCGCTCGAGGCGATGGGCCACAAGGTTTCCGAATCGGAACGCCGCTGGGGATTCATGAACGCAGTGAGCTGGAACCGGAAGACGGGCGAACTGCGCGCGGCGTCCGATCCGCGCGGGGCTTCCGGCAGCGGCCAGGTGCGATGAAGCTCTGGTCCGTTCTCGGCAACTCGCAGCGCCTCGACGGCGGCGCGATGTTCGGCAACGTGCCGCGCGCGATGTGGGAGAAATGGATCGCTCCCGATGCCGAGAACCGCATTCCGCTCGCGTGCCGGTGCCTGCTCGTCGAAGGGCTGAACGGCAGGAACGTCCTGTTCGAAACCGGCATCGGCGCGTTCTTCGAGCCGCGCCTGCGCGAGCGCTACGGCGTGGTCGAGCCGCGGCACGTGCTGCTGGATTCGCTGACCGAGGCGGGCTTTTCGGACGAGGACATCGACGCCGTCGTCGTCTCGCATCTTCATTTCGACCACGCCGGCGGCCTGCTCGCCGAGTGGGAGGAGGGCAGGCCGCCGCGCCTTCTGTTCCCGAACGCGACCTACGTCGTCGGCGAGGAATGCTGGCAGCGCGCGCTGAATCCGCACCCGCGCGACCGCGCCTCGTTCATTCCGGAGCTGCAGCCGCTGCTCGAAGCGTCTGGCCGGCTGGAGCGCGTGCAGGGCGCGCGCTCCCCGACGCTGGGCATGCAGGTCCGTTTTACGTATTCGTACGGCCACACGCCCGGCCTGATGCTCGCCGAACTGACGCCGGACAGCGGCGCCGGCGGTATCGTGTTCTGCGCCGACCTCATTCCCGGACGGCCGTGGGTACACTTGCCCGTGACGATGGGTTACGACCGCAATCCCGAGCTGCTGATCGACGAGAAGACGGCATTTCTCGAGGACAAGCTCGCGCGCGGCGTGCGACTGTTCTTCACTCACGATGTCGGCTGCGCGGTCGCGCACGTCACGCGCGACTCGAAGGGCCGCTACTCGACCGTCGACGAGCGCGCCGAGCTCGTCGGCGAAGCCGCCTGAGCGCCGCATGTCCAGGCGATCGAAGCCACCGGCGCTCGTCATCGTCCTGATCGCCGTCGTCGTGGTCGCGGTCGGCGCGTATGCCTGGTGGCAGCGGCGCCCGCCTCCGTCCGGCGTGTCGCCGGAGCCGCCCGCGGTTTCCGTTCCGGCCGATCGCATCGATCCTGCCAACGAAGGCCGTGTCGTCGAAGTCAGCGGCGACTTGCAGGTCCAGGCGCCCGCGCGCGACTCGCAGCTCGGCGTTGAAGCCGACGCGAGCGCGATGATCCTGGTGCGCGAGGTCGAGATGCGGCAGTGGCAGGAGCAGTGCAGCGGCGAGGCCTGTTCCTATCGGCAAATCTGGTCGTCGCAGCTCATCGATTCGAGCAGATTCCGCCAGCCTGAAAGCCACAGGAATCCGGATCGCATGCCGGTGACATCGGCGCGTTTCGCCGCGCCTGACGTGCGGCTCGGCGCGTTCCGCATCGATGCGGCGGCGTTCGACATGGTTTTGCGGACGAGGCCGGTTCCGTTTCCCGTGACGAGCGCGAAACTGCCGTCGAATCTCGCGGCGAGCTTCCGCGACGCGGACGGGGCGCTCTACACCGGCGATCCCGCAAAGCCTGCGGTCGGCGACGTGCGAGTACGCTACCGTGTCGTTCCCGCAGGCAGGCTCACGCTCACCGGCATCCAGCGCGGCGACCGGCTGATTCCGCGGAAGAGCACGGCGTCGCCCTGAACAGCCCGAAGCGCGCGACTTCGCGCTTGCGGATCGCCGCCGGATGCTTGATTCTGCGAGCGGCTCCAGACGGGAGACCACGCATGCGCATCACGGGCATCTACGCGGCGATCGCCGCGGTCCTGATCGTATTCCTCGCCGTGCGCGTCTCGCTGCGGCGGCGCGCCGTCGGCGTCGGCATCGGCAACGGCGGCGACGCCGTGCTGGCGCCGCGCATCCGCGTCCACGCGAATGCCGCGGAATACCTGCCGCTGTCGCTTTTGCTGCTGCTGATACTCGAGCTCGATCAGACCCAGCCGATCCTGCTGCACGTGTTCGGCTGCGTGATCATCGCCGGGCGCATCCTCCACGCGATCGGGCTTTCCAGCTCGCCGGCGCTGACGCCCGGCCGTGCCATCGGCATCGCGCTGACCTGGATCGTGATCGCGGCGATGGCGCTGCTGCTGCTCTGGCAGGCGCTCGCGGTCCACGTGCTGACCTGAGGCGCTCAGCGCGGGTGCGGCGCCGACGAGGGCGCAGCGTTCGTGAACAGCGCCTCGCCGTGCTCCAGGAAATAGAGGCCGGCGAACAGCTTCGGATCGACCGAGTAGCCTTCGCCCATCTTCTGCACGAGCCAGCGCGGCGCCTCGTCGCGCGGCACTTCGTGCACGACGATGTACTCGGTCTCGTCGCCGCCGCCCGCGTGCACGCGCTCAAGATCGTAGGCGCGCACGAAGGCCATCATCTCGTTGCTCATGCCGGCGGACGATGGCCCGGACATCAGAAACTCGATGCGCCCGGCCGCGTAGCCGGTTTCCTCCAGCAGCTCGCGTCGCGCGGCTTCGAGGGCGTGCTCGCCGGCGGCGTGGGCGAGATCGCCGACCAGGCCTGCGGGCATTTCGATCGTCTTCGATTCGATGGCTGCCCGGTACTGCTCGACGAAGAGCAGCCGGTCGTCCGGCGTCACGGCGACGATGATCACCCCGCCGCCTGCATTGACGCGCTCGGCGAATTCCCAGCGTCCGCGCCGCTTCAGGCGCAGCCACCGGCCGTTGCAAAGCGTTTCGGTTTCGGTCATCGTGAGCGGCTGTTCCGGACATTCTTCGGTGGGCACGGTCCCGGACTGCCGATCGGCGCGACCGATTCATGCGGTCGCCGCAGGCGCGGGAGCGTCGTCGCGCGAGCCGGGCATCCAGAGCCGGCCGGCCCGTACCCAAGCATCCTAGGTAAGCCTGATGAAGATCAAGAGAATCCTTTGCTGTGCCGCTTTCGCTCTCTGCGCGGCGCTCGTGCAGGCGCAGACGCAGCCCGGCGCGGCGCCTCCCGATCCGCGTTCGCTCACCGAAGCGCAGATCAAGGAAGTGCAGGTACCCGCGGTCCTGTACAAGCTCGCCGCCGCGTACAAGCAGGCGGGCGACCTCGACCGGCTGGCCTGGGCGCTGACGCGCCTCACCGAGCTCCTGCCGAACACGGGCGAACTGAAACTCGCGCTGGCCAGCGTCTACGCCGAGCAGGCCGACACCGCGAAAACCTATGAAGTCCTGTTGCGTCTGCACCAGCAGGGCTTCGGCTACGACCTCGCCGAGAACCCCGCCTTCGAGAAGGTCAAGGGCACGCGCGTCTGGGACTACATCGTCGGCAACCTGAAGGCGAACATGAAGCCCTTCGGCAAGGGCGAGGTGGCATACACGCTGCCCAAGGGCGATTACCTGTTCGAATCGCTCGCCTTCGATCCCAAGCGCAAGCAGTTTCTCGCCGGCAGCGTGCGCGAAGGCAAGATCTATCTCGTCGGCAAGGACGGCAAGCTGCACGACTTCATCGCTCCCTCCGCCGAAAACGGCCTGTGGGGCGTGTACGCGATGGCAGCCGATCCCGCCGCCGACGTGCTGTATGTCGCGAGCACGTCCTCGGTCTATTTCAAGGGCTTCAAGCAGGAAGACTTCGGCAAGGCCGGCGTCTTCAAGTTCAGGCTCTCGACCGGCAAGCTGCTCGACAAATACGTGCTCGAGCCGGACAAGCAGCCGCGCACGCTGTCGAGCATCGCGGCCGGCAAGAACGGCCAGGTGTTCGCCGCGGACGGCCTGCGCAACATCATCTACCGGCTCGACGGCAAGCAGCTCAAGGTCATGGTCGAGAACCCCAAGCTGACCAGCGTCCGCGGGCTCGCGGTCAGCGGCGACGGCAAGCGCCTCTATTTCGCCGATTACGCGCTCGGCATCTTCGGCGTCGACCTCGCGGCCGGCAAGGGATTCGATCTCGAATATTCCCCCGACACGCTCGTGCTCGGCGGCATCGACGGTTTGTACTGGTACGACGGCGCGCTCGTGGCCATCGAGAACGGCATGTCGCCCAGGCGCGTGATGCGCCTGCGGCTCGACGACAGCGGTCACAAGATCATGAAGGTGATGCCGCTCGATGCGGCGAATCCGGCGTTCGACCTGCCGACCTACGGCACGATCGAAGGCGACAAGCTGTATTTCATCGCGAACAGCCAGAAGAACGACTACGACGCCTACGGTGTGGTCAAGGACGAGTCCAGGCTCGAAGGCACGCGCGTCTTCCGCAGCGACCTGCGCTTCGCCTGGGACGAGAGCGTCGGCCGGCGCATCCTGACGATCGGCTCCGGCACGCCGAACGCACCCGCCGCGAACGACAGTAGCGGGCCGTTCGGAAACGTCCAGAGCGGCGCGCAGTCGACGGCGGCGTCAGACGGCTGAGACCGGCGCCTGGCCGGCGCCCGCGAGCGCACGCACGCGCGCCCGCGTGAGAGGCCCGAACCTGAGCCTTTCGAACAGATCTTCCAGCGCCGCGAGATCGATCGCGCGACGGGCATAGTCGGCGGGCGCCAGCGGCACGGGCGCATCGAGTGCGATCACGCTGAGCAGCCGTGAGAGCTTCGCGCTCTCCCTGTGCTCGCGCAGGCGCAGCGCGGCCGCTGCGGCGCCGCGCATGCGCAGGAACGCGACCTCCTCGGCGCGCTCGAGCAGCGCGTCGAGCGTGCCGAAGTGCTGCAGCAGGATCGCCGCGGTCTTCGGCCCGATGCCGGGCACGCCCGGAATGTTGTCGACGTTGTCGCCGGTCAGCGCGAGATAGTCCGCCACCTGGTCGGGCCTGACGCCGAGCCGCGCCTTGACGCCGTGCGCGTCCCAGCGCTGGTTGCGCTGCGGGTCCCACTGCTCGTCTTCGGTGCCGATCAGCTGGCCGAAATCCTTGTCGGCCGAGACGATCACGCCGCGGAATCCCTCCATGCGCAGCGCCATCAGCGCGCTGCCGATCAGGTCGTCGGCTTCGTATCGGGCATCGCTCAGCACGGTGACGCCGAGCGCAGCAGCGACGTCCTTGCAGAACGCGAACTGCTGCATCAGGTCTGCGGGCGCCGGCTCGCGATGCGCCTTGTAGGCGGGATAGATGTCGTTGCGGAACGAGGTCGTCAGCGATTCGTCGAACGCCACCGCGATGTGCGTCGGCTGCGTGCGCTCGACCAGGTCGAGCAGAAAGCGCGTGAAGCCGTGCACCGCGACCACCGACGCGCCGTCGGCGCCGGCGATGTCGGGCATCGGCGCGAAATAGGCGCGGCAGACATAGAGGCTGCCGTCGACGAGGTGCGCGGTCGGCGTCACCGCGTCAGCTCCACTCGCTGACGACCGAATCCAGCGCCGGACGCACGCGCTCCGGTGCGTTCTCGCGCGCGGTGCCGATGTGGACGAACGCGACGACGCGCTCGTTCGCCGCAAGGCCGAGCAACGAGGCGGCCTCGCGGTCGTATGCTGCCCAGCCGGTGAGCCACTGCGCGCCGAAGCCGAGCGACTGCGCGCCGAGCAGAAGGTTGTAGGCCACGAGCCCGGCCGAGAGCAGCTGCTCCTGCGCGGGAATCTTGGGGTGATCTTCCTCGATGCGCGCGACGACGGTGACGATCAGCGGTGCGCAGTCGAAGCGACTGCGGTCTTTCTCGATCACGGCCGGCGGCGCGTCCGGCTCGCGGCGAAGGTGCATCCCGGCGAGCGCCTCGCCGAGCTTCGCGCGCGCGGCGCCGCGGATCAGCACGAGGCGCCACGGCACGAGCTTGCCGTGGTCGGGCACGCGGATGGCGGCGCGCAGGAGCTCGCGGAGCTGCGCATCGTCGGGACCGGGCTCGCCGAGCTGGCGGGACGGTACCGAGCGGCGCAGGTTCAGCACGTCGAGTGACATGGCGGCGAGACGTCAGGGCTTGCGGACGAGTTTACCAGCGCGGGTCGGCACACTTCCGCGGGCCGGACGTCCCCGCCGCGGTTTACCGCCTTCGCGGCGTTCCGCTAGGATGCGGCCTTCGAGCGAATCCGGGAGACGACATGCCGGTAGCCGTGGCGGTGGTGCGCGAAACGGCAGCGGACGAGCGCCGCGTCGCGATGACGCCTGAAGTCGCGAAGAAGCTCAAGGCGCGCGGAGCCGACATCGTTCTCGAGCGCGGCGCCGGCGAATCGGCGTATTTCCCGGACGCGGCCTATGCCGGCTGCGAGGCGACCGATACGGCGAGCGCGCTCTCGCGCGCGGACGTGCTGCTCAAGGTGCAGCCGCCGACGCTCGACGAGATCGCGGCATTGAAGGAAGGCGCCGTCGTCGTCGGGCATCTGCAGCCGCATCTCGCGCCCGAGCGCGTGCGTGCGCTGCGCGACCGCAGGATCACGTCGTTCGCCATGGAGCTCCTGCCGCGCACCACGCGTGCGCAGGCGATGGACGTGCTCTCCTCGCAGGCCGCGGTCGCCGGCTACAAAGCCGTGCTGCTCGCGGCCGAGGCCGCGCCGAAGTTCTTTCCGATGCTGACGACCGCCGCCGGCACGATCCGCCCGTCGAAGGTCCTGGTGGTCGGCGCCGGCGTGGCCGGGCTGCAGGCGATCGCGACCGCGCGGCGCCTGGGCGCGCAGGTCGAAGGCTTCGACGTGCGCCCCGAGACGAAGGAGCAGATCGAGTCGCTCGGCGCGAAATTCCTCGATCTCGGCGTCAGCGCCGCAGGTACCGGCGGCTATGCGCGCGAGCTCACGCAGGAGGAGCGCGACCGGCAGCAGCAGGCCTTGGCCGAGCAGCTGAAATCGTTCGACGTGGTCGTCACCACGGCGGCCGTGCCGGGCCGCCGCGCGCCGCGCATCGTCAGTGCGGCGATGGTCGCCGGCATGAAGCCCGGCGCGGTCATCGTCGACATCGCGGCCGAGACCGGCGGCAACGTCGAGATCACCGAGGCGGGCAGGACCGTCGTCAGCGCGAACGGCGTCAGCGTGATCGGCGCGGTCAACCTGCCGGCGAGCGCCCCGGTGCACGCAAGCGAGATGTATGCGCGAAATCTCTACAACTTCCTCGAGCTGTCGCTCAAGGACGGTGCGCTGAATCCCGACTGGAACGACGAGCTGATCGCGAAGACGTGCCTGACGCACGCCGGCGAGATCAGGCACGAAGCGGCGAAGAAGCTGGCGGAAGGCTAGTCGCCGCAACAGTCATTTCGTCGCCCCGTGAAGTCGGGGCCCAGCGCCTTCGGCCGCTCGAGCAAAGTCGCTGGGTTCCCGCTTTCGCGGGAACGACATGAGGAGAGGACGAACGACATGATCGACGGCTTTCTCGCACTCTACATCTTCATGCTCGCCGCGTTCACCGGCAAGGAAATCATCGGCCGCGTGCCGGTGATCCTGCACACGCCGCTGATGTCGGGCTCGAATTTCGTGCACGGCATCGTGCTGGTGGGCGCGATGGTCGCGCTGGCGCACGCGGACTCGCCGCTCGCGAAGGCGATCGGTTTCATCGGCGTCGTGCTCGGTGCGGGCAACGCGGCGGGCGGCTACGTCGTGACCGAGCGCATGCTCGAGATGTTCAAGTCGAGCAAGGACAAGTGACGGCAGGACGCCGCCGCCCCGGACGGCACACGGAGGCGCATTTGATCCGGGATCCGTAAGCGGGGCGCGCGAGATCGCCCTCGTCAGCTGCCAGCACCTTCGTCCGCACGCGGAGAAGGGATCGAGATCGCGAGGTTGCAAGAACCGACCATGGACAACAACCAACTGCTTCCGCTCCTCGCCAAGGCAAGCTATTTCCTCGCCGCGGTGCTGTTCATCCTCGGCATCAAGCGCATGTCGTCTCCGGTCACGGCGCGCAGAGGCATCGTGCAGGCCGGCATCGGCATGGTCATCGCGACGCTCGCGACTTTCGCGATCACCGGCGGCCACAATCTTCCGTTGATCGTCATCGGCATCGCGATCGGCGTGATTCCGACGTGGATCTGGGGCAAGAAAGTCGCGATGACCGACATGCCGCAGATGGTCGCGCTCTTCAACGGAATGGGCGGCGGCTCGGCCGCGGCGATCGGCGCCGGCGAATTGCTGAGGTTCACGTCGGGCGTGGAGACGCCGCCGCTCGCGACGCTCGCGCTCGCGGTCGTCGGCGCGCTGATCGGCTCGATCTCGATGACAGGATCGATCATCGCCTGGGCCAAGCTCGACGGGCGCATGGACAAGCGCTTCACCTTCGGCGGCCAGCAGGCGGTCAATTTCCTCGTGTTCGCGGCGGCCGTCGTCGCGGGCGCGGCGATCGTGTTCTGGAAGCTCGACGCGAATCTCGTCGTCGTGTTCTTCCTGCTTGCACTCGCATTCGGCGTGCTGATGACGCTGCCCATCGGCGGCGCCGACATGCCGGTGGTGATCTCGCTCTACAACGCGCTGACGGGCCTCGCGGTCGCGTTCGAAGGCTATGTCATGCAGATCGAGGCGCTGATCATCGCCGGCACGGTGGTCGGCGCGGCGGGCACGTTCCTGACCCAGCTGATGGCGAAGGCGATGAACCGGCCGCTGACGAACGTGCTGTTCTCGAACTTCGGCGGTGGCGGCGCGGGCGCCGAGATCGCGGGCTCGCAGAAGCCGATCGAGGCGAGCGACGCGGCCTCGCTGCTCTATCTCGCCGAGAAGGTCATCATCGTGCCGGGCTACGGCATGGCCGTGGCGCAGGCGCAGCACAAGATCTGGGAGCTTTCGCAGGCGCTGATCAAGGCCGGCAAGGACGTCAGGTTCGCGATCCATCCGGTCGCGGGCCGCATGCCCGGCCACATGAACGTGCTGCTCGCCGAGGCCGGCGTGCCGTACGACCTCATCTACGACATGGACGACATCAATCCCGAGTTCAAGACCACCGACGTCGCCATCGTCATCGGTGCGAACGACGTCGTGAATCCGGCGGCGAAGACCGACAAGTCGTCGCCGATCTACGGCATGCCGATCCTCGATGTCGTCGACGCGAAGCAGGTCATCGTCATCAAGCGCGGCAAGGGCACCGGCTTCGCCGGCATCGAGAACGCGCTGTTCTACGCCGACAACACGCGCATGCTCTACGCCGACGGCAAGGAGGCCGCGAACCGCCTGATCGCGGAGCTGAAGGCAATCGAAGGCGGCGGGCATTGAGCCGGATGAACGCCCAGGACGACAAGCGGCTCGCGTACATCGACTCGCTGCGCGCGATTGCCGCGATCCTCGTGTTGTGGGTGCACGTCTCGGAGCTCTACCGCCACATCGGACCGGCCGCGATCGCGACAAAGTGGGTCAACGATCTCGCGGTGACGATAAGCGCCGGGCGCATGGGCGTCGTGGCGTTCTTCGCGATCAGCGGGTTCGTCGTTCCGTTCAGCATCAAGCTCGCGCACCGCCATCCGGTGCGGGAGTTCCTGCTGGTGCGCTTCTTCCGCCTGTATCCCGCGTACTGGCTCTCGATTCCGTTAGGTGCATGGGCGCTGTGGCTGTGGAACCGGCCACTGACGATCAGCGAAGGCCTGGTGAACCTGACGATGCTCGAGTATGTCTTCGATGTCCGGCCTGCAATCGGACTTTACTGGACACTGGCGGTCGAGCTCGTGTTCTACCTCTGTTGCGCGATCCTGGTGCAGATGCGCGCGATCACGAACTACCGTCTGATCGGGATGCTCGTGGTCGCAGCGCTCGCTGTCCAGCTTCTGATGTTCGTGCTGAGCCGGATGAAGGGCCTGAACGCGCCGTACTGGCTGAGCATGTGGTTGCTGAATCTGTCCGTGATGTTCTGGGGCACTCTGTATCGCGCCAACCTTCGCGGGGAAACGAGGAGCCGGATCGATGCGTGCTTCGTCTGGGGCATCGCCTTCTTTTTCGTGGTGCTCTATCCGATCGCAGTGTGGATGATCGGCTACTCGCGCGCGTATTCGCTCGGTTATTCGCTCGGCGTGCTGCTGTTCATCGTCGGCACGCGCGTGATCCGCATCGAATGGCGGCCGCTCGCATGGCTCGGTGTCATCAGCTATTCGATCTACCTGTTCCACCCGGTGGTGTTCTCGCCGGTCCTGCACTGGATGCGCCATCTGCCACCGGATTCCTGGTGGCGCAGCTGGCATCTCGGCTCCTATGTGATCGCGGTGTTGCTGCTGACCATCGCATTCGCCGCGATCGTCTACCGGTTCGTCGAAAAGCCAGGCATCGAGCTCGGCCGGCGTCTCGCCCGACGCTGGTTCACAGGCGAGCGTGACGCCCGGCGCGGGGACGGGCTGGTGCCCGCGGCGTCCGCGGCCGAGTAGCCGCCGGCGCTCAGGACGAAGGGCCGCGCGGCCAGAGCGTGCCGATGGCGGCGAAGGCGCAGGTCAGCGAGAAGATCGCGGCGCTGCCGGCATCGAGGCCGGCCCAGGCGATGTCGATGGCCATGCCCGGCTCCATCCGGAACAGCGCCGTGCGCAGCGGCAGCCCGAGCAGCGACGCCACCTGTGCGGTCGCCTGCAGATACAGCGAGTACGCGCAGGCCAGGGCGACGCAAGTGACCGCAATGGCTGCGCCGGACCAGCGTCCCGCGTAGCCGTGCGTGCGCAGCGCCCACACCACAACCGCCGCGATCGGCAGCGCGAACGCAATCAGATCGTGGCGGGCGTAGAGTGCGATCAGGCACCAGACCGCGCCTCCTGCGAGCGCGCTCATGAAAGCGGTCGCGATGCCGATCCATCGTGCGCGCCGATTGCGTGAAACGCGTTGCGGATTCTGGTTCGCCATGCGGCCGACCGTGCGCCATACCGATGGCGGAGGCGCGATGATAACGGCGCGCCGCGCAGGTTGGAATCGCGCGGCACGACGCGCTTTCGGTCGCCTGCCTCCTACAGCGGCTTGCTGAAATGGAACGCGGTCACGAGCAGGCCTTCGCGGAAATAGAATCTGTGCGCCTGCTGGCGCTGCGTGCCGGAATCGAGCGTGAAGCTCGCGCACCGAGCGTCGCGCGCGTGTGTCTGCAGATGATCGAGCAGCGCCTTGCCGATGCCGCGCGAGCGCACGGCCGCGCTCGTGACGAGATCGTCGACGTACATGTAGACACCGTCGAAGGTGTTTTCGGCGATGCGATAGACGGCGACTCCGGCGACATCGCCGTCGCGCACCGCGACGCTCATGCGCGCGCCGCCGGCAAAGACGCGGCGCATCTTGCCGGCGTAGTCCTGCGGAAGCTGCGGGCGCAGCTCGCGGTGCACGGCTTCGGATTTCGCGAGCCACTCGGGTGCGACGACTTCGCCGCGCGCGTCGGTGATGTCGATCACGCGGAGAACGGCGCTCACGTGCGCGCTTCGCCGATCGCGAGGAGCCGTCGCACGGATGGCGGCAGCGCGATGTCGCCGCCGACGCTGGCGTCGGGGACCGGTGCGCCGTAATGCACGCCTTGCGGCACGATGCCGGCCCAGTGGGGCAGCGTGACGTCGCCGGGATCGTCTTTCACGCCGCCGTCGCGCACTTTCGCGCTCGCATCCTCGATCTCGAAGCGCAGCACGTGCGTTGCCGCGAGCTCGTTGCGGTCAGGTGGCCGCGACTCGGCCGCGCGGCCCGGGATGATGGCGTCGACGAAACGAGCCAGCGCGGCGCGCTTCTCGTCGTCGCTGCCCACGAGCTTCGCGGTGCCGAACGCGACGACCGAGCGATAGTTCACCGAATGGTGGAAATGCGAGCGCGCGAGCACAAGCCCGTCGATGAGGGTTACGCTCGCGCACGCGGCGACGCCGCTGCCGAGCGTGTTGACGAGCCGGCTCGCTATGGATCCGTGCAGCAGCAGCGCGTCGCCGTCGCGCGCGTACAGCATCGGAATCACGAAAGGCTGGCCGTCGACGCAGAAGCCGACGTGCGCGATCAGCGCGGCGTCGAGGATCGCGTGGATGTTCTCCCGGTCGTAGCGCGCACGTTCCTTCGTGCGCTGCACGCGGTGGCGCCGGCCGCGCGCGGGTACGGATTCGGGGAGGTTCATCGTCTGGTCTCCGGAAGGAGTTTGCGTTCCACTCGATGGGCTTCACGATTTGGTTTGCTGCGCGGCGAGCCATGCCCTGCCGCGGGCGCATCCGGACAGCGGGCGCATCGCAGTCAGGCATGATGTTTCTCACAAATTATTGGTACCATGGAGCACCACCGCTTCCGGCAATGATGGAGCCAATTCCATGTACCTGGAGCTCGATGGCGAAGGCCCGCGTTATGCGCAGCTGATCCGCTCGCTCAAGAGCGCGATCCTCGACGGCCGCTTTGCGGCGGGAACGCGACTTCCGGCCAGCCGCACGCTGGCGCGCGAGCTCGATGTCTCGCGCAACACGGTGCTCGCGGCATACGAGCAGTTGCAGGCCGAAGGATTTCTGGTCGGCCGCGTCGGCTCGGGCAGCTACGTCGCGAGCGTCGGCCACGTAGCGCCGCAGAAGCGCAACAGCGCGGCGCTCGTCGCACCGCTGACGCCGTTCGCGCGGCGCGTGCTCGCGAACTTCGACGGCCGGTACATCCCGGGCCGCCAGCATCACGACCTCCGCTACAACCTGCAGTACGGATTGCCGCTGGCGAACCCGATGCTGGCGAGCGTCTGGCGGCGCGAGCTGAACCGCGCGGCCGAGCACGTCGAGTTCGACTATCCGGATGCGCAGGGCCTCGCCGCGCTGCGCGAGCAGATCTGTGATTACCTTGCGCGCCGGCGCGGGGTGCCCGCGGCGCCGGAGGACGTGCTGATCGTTTCCGGCACGCAGCAGGCGTTCGCGCTGGCGGCGCGCGTGCTGCTCGGCCCGAACGAAACCGTCGTGCTCGAGGATCCGCACTACCGCGGCGCGCGCCAGGTGTTCGTCGCGCACGGCGCGCACGTGCGGGGCTGCCGGGTCGATGCGGATGGGCTCGTGCCGTCGGCGCTGCCGGACGGGGCGCGGCTCGCGGTGGTCACGCCCTCGCACCAGTTTCCGACCGGCGCACTGCTGCCGCTGGCGCGCCGCGTCGAGCTGCTGGACTGGGCGGCTGCGCAGCGCGCGTGGCTGATCGAGGACGACTATGACGGCGAATTCCGCTATGGCGGCAGGCCGCTCGCGGCGCTGAAATCGCTCGACCGCGACGGCTGCGTGATCTACATCGGCAGCTTCTCCAAGGCGCTGTTCCCGGCGCTCCGCCTCGGCTACATGGTGCTGCCGCCGGCGCTGCGCGATGCGTTCGTCGCGGCAAAGTGGCTGGAAGATCGCGGCTGCAACGCGCTGGAGCAGGCCGCGCTAGCGCGTTTCATGGCGGACGGCGGCTTCGAGCGGCATCTGCGCCGCGCCGCGCAGACTCTGCGCGCGCGGCGCGCGGCGATGCTGGCGGGTCTCGCGCGGCACGCGGCCGGCGTCGTCGAAGTCGTCGATTCGAACGCGGGCATGCATCTCACGGCATGGCTGGTGGGCCTCGGCCACGCCGATTGCGAGCGGCTGATCGACCACGCCCGCGAGCGCGGGCTCGGCCTTTACGCGATCGCGCCGTACTGCCTCAAGGCACCGCCGCGGCCCGGCCTCGTGCTGGGCTATGCGGGGCTGCCGCCGCAGGACATCGAGGCGGCGATGAAGCTGTTCGGCCGCTGCCTGCGGGAGCTCGGGTTCGTGCCGAGGAGTGTTGGTGGAGTCCCGGCGTCGCCCGCTCACGTTCGCGAAATCGCGACGAGGGGATAAGGGCGGCTTTGGCCCGCGGCGATCCGGGGTGGCTGAAGCCGCCCCTGTGGCAAAAAACGATCGATGGAGCGGCGCCTGGCGGTCATTGAAGCGCCGGTACCTGCCCCGACATTCGTTGGAACGCACGCGAAAGGCATAATGCGCGATTTCATCGCGCGCGACACGACATGGGCTACAGCCAGACCTCCGAGCCGATCCGCTTCGAACGCGACTGCGCCGCCGTGATGGTGCCGCAGGGCGAGGAGGTGACGTTGCCGGCCGGGCAGGTCGGCTACATCACGCAGGCGCTCGGCGGCAGCTTCACCGTGTACGTCGAAGGCAACTTGTTCCGCATCAGCGGCCGCGACGCCGACGCGCTGGGAAAGGAGCCGCCGCCTCCGCTCGAGCTCCCCGGCGATGCGAGCGACGAGGACGTCGAGAAGCTCGTGTGGCAACAGCTGCGCACCTGCTTCGATCCGGAGATTCCGATCAACATCGTCGACCTCGGGCTGGTCTACAACTGCGGGATCGAGCATCTCGACGATGGCCGCCGCAAGGTGAATGTCGAGATGACGCTGACGGCTCCCGGTTGCGGTATGGGCGAGATCCTCGTCGACGACGTGCGCACCAAGCTCGAGATGATTCCGACCGTCGCCGAGGCCGACGTGGAGCTCGTGTTCGATCCGCCGTGGAACCACTCGATGATGTCGGACGCGGCGCGGCTCGAAACCGGCATGTTCTGACGACAGCGCGGGCGCAGGCCCTGCGCCGATTCCCGCACGCCGTCACGTCACGCGCGCGGCTTCCGACATAGGATTTCCGCCGGTCAAGATCGGGGGCTTGCCATGAAGACTCGCCTGCACGTATTCGCGCTGATCCTGTTCGCGCTCATTTTCCTGTACGACATCGTGGTCTGGGGCGGCGTCTACGCGCTGCCGGACGTCGGCGCCGGCATCGCCGATTCGGCACGTCGCGAAGCGCCGCTGGCGGCGACGTACATCGCGATCGGCCACGCTCTCGATTCCGCGGCGCCGGGGCTCGAGTCGTACGGCAGCGCGCGGCTGGCCGACGCCCTGAGCGAAGGATTCGAACGTATCCGCGCCGATCCGACCGTCGCGATGGACCTCATCTTCGGCTCGTCGTGGAATGCCTCGCACAGCTGGCTCAAGACGGCCTACTGGGGGGCGCCGATCCTGCTGGTGCTCACGCTGATCCTCTGGGTGCGCAGGCCGAAGCAGCTGCACGCGCTGCGGCACTGATCGGCCGTACTTTCCCCCTCTCGATCGACGCCCCCGGAAGTCCGGCGAAACCGGCGGCGCGCACGCGTGCGGCGGGTTCTCCGTACGCCAGCGGATGGACGTCGGGACGTCTAGACATCTTTACGTGTAGATGCCCAATCGCCGTCCGGCTGAGATGTCCGGACAGATTTTCCAGCGCCAAACCTGTCCGGACATGTGCATTGCAATGCACAAAAATCTGAACATTTTCAACAAATTGCGTGAATGTACAGCTTGACGGTCGGGAGCCGCCGGCGGTAGGTTGCCCGGCGTTTTTTGCGCCGAGGAGCCGGCGCAGAAGCCCGGAACCACGGCCGAGTGGGGCAAGCCCGGCCGCCGCAAGCCAGCTCGCTCGGGTGGTGCCGACTGGGACAGGTGGGGTCGGCAGCCTGCGGGAGGACGCGCCGGGGTGGCGGACGGACTCGCATCGGCGCCGCGCGTATCGCGGCATTCCTCTCTCGACTCATGCTGGGGGTAGTCAGTGAAGTCAAAATCATCCAATCGTTTGCGGCGTACCGCGCTGGCCGCCGCGGCCTTCATGGTCTTCGGCGGGTCGCTTGCGGCCCAGGCCGCAGGACCTGCCACCGCAGCCGAAATGCGCCAGTTCGCGAACCGCGCGAATTTCACCGGCGTCTCGGCGCAGATTCCGTATACGCGTTACATCGTGACCTACGCCGAGCGGAGCTCCGAACGCAGCCAGGCGTCGGCGCGGCAGGCGGATTTCGACCGCGTCGCGGCGGAAACCGGCCTTCGGGTTCAGCATGTGCGCACGCTGTCCACCGGCGCCGAGCTCGTCGAAGTGGCCGGCGATCGCCTGCGCTTCGCGGCGTATGACGAGGTGCAGCGCCAGGTTCTGGTGGCGTTCGCGCGCAATGCGGCCGTCGAGTACGTCGAGCCCGACCGCATGATGCACGCGCTGCTGACGCCGAACGACACCAACTTCTCCAGTCAGTGGGATCTCACCGATCCGACCGGTGGCGTCAACCAGACCGGCGCGTGGGACATCGCGACCGGCAGCGGCCAGCGCATCGCCGTGATCGACACCGGCATCACGCCGCACAGCGATCTCGCCGGCCAGACGGTCGGCGGCTACGACTTCATATCGAGCGCGTCGGCCGCCCGCGACGGCAACGGCCGCGACTCGAATCCGAACGACGAGGGCGACTGGTACGGCAACAACGAATGCGGCATCGGCATTCCCGGCTCCAGCTCGAGCTGGCATGGCACGCACGTCACCGGCACCATCGTCGCGCTGACCAACAACGCGCGCGGCGTCGCCAGCATGGCGTACGGCGCGAAAGTCGTGCCGGTGCGCGTGCTCGGCAAGTGCGGCGGCTCGGTCTCGGACATCGTCGACGCGATCACCTGGGCGTCCGGCGGCAGCGTCAGCGGCGTGCCGGCGAACCCGAATCCCGCGAAGGTGCTGAGTCTCAGCCTCGGCGGCAGCGGCGCCTGCGGCTCGTTCCAGGCCGCGATCAACGGCGCGCGCTCGCGCGGCTCGGTCTTCGTCGTCGCGGCGGGCAACGAGAACCGGAACGTGACGAACTCATCGCCCGCGAACTGCAGCGGCGTGATCTCCGTTGCGGCGACCACGCGCTCGGGCTCGCGCGCGTCGTACTCGAACTACGGCAGCACGATCGTCGTCTCCGCGCCGGGCGGCGCCGGCACCGGCGGCAGCGCCGACATCCTGTCGACACTGAACACCGGTACCACGACGCAGGGCAGCGAGACGTACGCGTACTACGCGGGCACGTCGATGGCGACGCCACACGTCTCGGCGCTCGCGGCGGCGATCTTCTCGATCAATCCGAACCTGACGCCGGACCAGGTCAAGAACTACATCACCGCGAACGCGCGTCCGCTGCCGGGCAGCTGCTCCGGCGGCTGCGGCGCCGGCATCATCGACGCGCGAGCGACGCTGGCCGCCGTCTCCGGCGGAGGCGGCAGCAACTCGCCGCCGAGCGCGAACTTCAGCTTCACCACCAGCGGACTCACCGCGAACTTCACCGATACCTCGAGCGATTCCGACGGCACGATCGTCTCGCGCTCGTGGAACTTCGGCGACGGCGGCACTTCGACGGCGACCAACCCGAGCCACACCTACGCATCGGCGGGCACGTACAGTGTCGCCTTGACGGTGACCGACGACGACGGCGCGCCGAACACGCGCACGCAGTCGGTGACGGTGTCGTCCAGCGGCGGCAACGTGCTGCAGAACGGCGTGCCGGTCACCGGCCTCGCCGCAACCACCGGCAACTCGATCACCTACACGATGTCGGTGCCGGCAGGGGCGAGCAATCTCGTGTTCCAGATCTCGGGCGGCACCGGCGACGCCGATCTCTACGTCCGCTTCGGCTCGCCGCCGGGCACGTCGAGCGGCACGTACGACTGCCGTCCGTACCTCAACGGCAACAACGAAACCTGCACGTTCGCGTCGCCATCGGCCGGCACCTGGTACGTGACGCTGCGCGCGTATTCGACGTTCTCCGGCGTCACGCTGCGCGGCAGTTACTCGACGGGCAGCGGCGGCAACGTACTGCAGAACGGCGTTCCGGTCACCGGGCTCTCGGCGACGACCGGCAACTCGCTCAACTACACGATGAACGTGCCGTCGGGCGCGAGGAATCTCGTGTTCCATACCTCGGGAGGCACCGGCGACGCCGATCTGTACGTCCGTTTCGGCTCGCCGCCGACCACCAGCACGTACACCTGCCGCTCGTGGGCGTACGGCAATAACGAGACGTGCACGATCTCCGTGCCGCAAGCCGGCACGTGGTACGTCATGGTGCGTGCGTACTCGACGTTCTCGGGCGTCACGCTGACCGGCAGTTACACGCCGTAAAACAGGACGGTGACGAGGACGGCGGCCCCGCCCGCCGTCCTCCTTCGACCCCATGGCGAGCCTGCGTCCCCTTGCAGGCCGCCATTCCGCCGCGGTTTGCGTTCGCGGCATTCGCCCCGGGTTGGGTGGGGAGGGCGAGCCCCGGTTCCTTGAACCGGGGCTTTCTTTTCTGGCCCGGCGCGCGACACCGCTTATGGCCGGCGTTCACGCGGCCGCTTCGATAGTCGAAGCTTTCCTGTCGGAGTCGTGCCGTGAAGAGCAAGACGCTGAAGCTCACGAAAGGTTTTCGCATCGCGTTCGCGAATGCGCGCGCACAGGCCGCGGAAATGGTCATTCCCGTCGGCGACAGCGAAGGCGGACCCGGCAATGAGCACCGCGCCGCGGATCAGTGGTTGTTCGTGCTCGACGGAAAAGGCGTGGCCGTCGTCGGAGGCAGGCGAGTCGCGCTCCGTAGCGGCACGCTGCTCCTGATCGAAAAGGGCGAGGAGCACGAGATCAGAAATACGGGTCGCGCGCATCTCCGCACGCTCGTGCTCTACGCGCCGCCCGCGTACACGCAGACCGGCGCGCGCCTCTCGCGCGGCAGACCGTAGCGGCGCTGGACGATTCGCGGCAGGCATGACGCCGGCACGCGCTGGCTGAACGGCGGCCCGGATCGACGAGGTCTGTCGCGTACCTGTCCTGACGGTCGGGCAAGAAAAAAAGGCCTGCCATGGCAGGCCTTTTCTTTCGATCGTGGCGCCCGAAGTTGGACTCGAACCAACGACCCTCTGATTAACAGTCAGATGCTCTAACCGGCTGAGCTATTCGGGCGAGCCGTCTATTTTCCCCGGGCTGCCGATCGAGCGTCAAGCACGCGGGGCGTCGAGAACGCTGACGCACGAGGCCGCGGCGGCGGGCGAGGGCTTGCCGGGCCGCACGCGGCCGGCGTTGTTGATGACGAGGGTGGTCGCCGCGTCGGCTCCGCGCTTGTCGCAGATGGTGAATGTCACGTTGGAGCCGGTGGCGCTGCCATCGGGGCGGTAGTTGACGCGGGTGCGGCCCGCGGTGCTGACGATCGCGACGCCTTCGGGCAGCGCCTGCGAGGCTCCGAGCAGGTCTTCGTCCGGGCTGCGCTGCGCGTCCCGGTCCGCGTCGATGAAGATGATCCAGCCGTGTTGCCATTGCGTCGTGCGGCCACAATATTGCTGGTCTGCGCTCGGGCAGACGACGACGTGGGCGCTCTTGCCGGCCGCGAAGGTGCGCGCCGTGGCGAGCGCGGTGCGGAGCGCATTGCGCGAGGTGGCGGCCTCGGTGCTCTCGATGAGTGAGCCGAAAGCCGGCGCGGCGAGGGAGACGAGGATCGCGAGGGCGGCGAGCGCCATCATCATCTCGATGAGCGTGAAGCCCTGCGGGCGGCGCGGCGTCGTGGTCTGCATGGCGGAATCTCCAGGCGTCGGAAACGGCGTGTCGATGGGCCGACATGTTAGGCAGCGCGGTGCGCGGCGACGACCGCGAGACTGCGAGCCGTCGTGTAGGAAATGGACGATGCCGGACGCAGGAATGCGTTCAGCGATGAACCTTATACTGAGCCGCTCGGCGGCAGAGCAGCATGACCGATCGTTTCCAGCTCGTTGCACCCTATCAGCCTGCCGGCGACCAGCCGGAGGCGATCAAGCGCCTGGTCGAGAATTTCGAGGCGGGGCTCGCGCACCAGACGCTGCTCGGCGTGACCGGCTCGGGCAAGACCTACACGATCGCCAACGTCATCCAGCGCGTGCAGAAGCCCACCCTGGTGCTCGCGCCGAACAAGACGCTGGCGGCGCAGCTCTACGGCGAGTTCAAGGAGTTCTTCCCGCACAACGCCGTCGAGTACTTCGTCAGCTACTACGACTACTACCAGCCGGAAGCGTACGTTCCTTCCAGCGACACCTACATCGAGAAGGACGCCTCGATCAACGAGCACATCGAGCAGATGCGCCTGTCGGCGACGAAGGCGCTGCTGTCGCGCTCTGACGCATTGATCGTCGCGACCGTCTCGGCCATCTACGGCCTCGGCGACCCCGAGGACTACCTCAAGATGCGCATGCACCTGATGCGCGGCGAGCACACCGACCAGCGCAAGCTGATCCGGCACCTGACCGAGCTTCAGTACACGCGCGGCGACTATGAGCTCCGTCGCGGCACGTATCGCGTGCGCGGCGAGATCATCGACGTGTTTCCGGCGGAATCGGAGAGCGAAGCGCTGCGCATCGAGCTCTTCGACGGCGACATCGAGAATCTCTCGATCTTCGATCCCTTGACCGGCGAGGTGATCCGCAAGGTCCCGCGCTACACGGTCTACCCGAAGACGCACTACGCGACGACACGCGATGCCGTGCTGCACGCGATCGATACGATCAAGGCCGAGCTCAAGGAACGTCTCGAGCAGCTCTACAAGGCGAACAAGCTCGTCGAGGCGCAGCGCCTGCAGCAGCGCACCCAGTTCGACGTCGAGATGATGGCGGAGATCGGCTACTGCAACGGCATCGAGAACTACTCGCGGCACCTGACGCGCCGCGCGCCCGGCGAGCCGCCGCCGACGCTGTTCGACTACCTGCCGCCGGACGCGCTGCTCGTGGTCGACGAATCGCACGTGACCATTCCGCAGCTCGGCGCGATGTACAAGGGCGACCGCTCGCGCAAGGAGACGCTGGTCGAGTTCGGCTTCCGCCTGCCGTCGGCGCTCGACAACCGTCCGCTCCGGTTCGAGGAATGGGAGGCGCGCGCGCCGCGCACGGTGTTTGTGTCGGCGACGCCGGGTCCTTACGAGATCGCGAAATCGTCCGGCAACGTGATCGAGCTGGTCGTGCGCCCGACGGGTCTCGTCGATCCCGAGGTCGAAGTCCGGCCCGTGCGCACGCAGGTCGACGATCTTCTCGGCGAAATCAGCGAGCGTGTCGCGCTCGGCGACCGCGTGCTGGTGACCACGCTGACCAAGCGCATGGCGGAGAACCTCACCGAATATCTCGAGGAGCACGGCGTGCGCGTGCGCTACCTTCACTCGGACATCGAGACCGTCGAGCGCGTCGAGATCATCCGCGATCTTCGCCTCGGCCGGTTCGACGTGCTGGTCGGCATCAACCTGCTGCGCGAAGGCCTCGACATGCCGGAGGTGTCGCTGGTCGCGATCCTGGACGCGGACAAGGAAGGGTATCTCCGCTCGGCCGGCTCGCTGATCCAGACCATCGGCCGCGCTGCCCGCAACCTGCGCGGCAAGGCCATCCTGTACGCGGACCAGATGACGAAGTCCATGAAGGCCGCGATCGACGAGACCGACCGCCGCCGCAACAGGCAGATCGAGTACAACCAGGCGCACGGGATCACGCCCAAATCGGTCGTCAAGAAGATCACGGACATCATGGAAGGTGCCCGTGCCGAGGCCGACAGCGAGCGCACGCGCGGCCGCGGCCGGGGCGCGGCCGGCGCGCGCCGCGTGGCCGAGCCGGTCACGGATTATCGGGCACTCAGCCCCGAGCAGGTCGCCGCGACGATCCGCAAGCTCGAAGCGCAGATGTACAAGCACGCGCAGGACCTCGAGTTCGAGGACGCCGCGCGCGTGCGCGACGAGATCCATCGCATCCGCGAGCAGGGCCTGATCGGCTGACGCCGGTCGAGCCCGCGCTGCCGCGGTTGTCCCGCGCGCTACCCTGTGCTAATTTGCGCGCCCCTCGCGCACGGCATCATCGGTTGGAGCAAGGGCGGTTAGCTCAGCGGTAGAGCACTACCTTGACATGGTAGGGGTCACAAGTTGGATCCTTGTACCGCCCACCAATCGATCAATCATTCGCGACGAGCCGGCCACGATGCCGGCTTTTTCGTGTCCGCCGGAAGCAGCGCGGGTTCCTTGGCGTTGCCAGAACGTCAAGGCCCATCAAAGTCATCCGCAAAAATCACGTCGCTGCCGTCGGCGCTCCAGTCCAGCGTGATGTGGTCGAACAGGCCGTTGTAGCCGCCGTTGTCGCTCGCGTTTGGATACACCGCCATGAACACGGTTAGTGACGTGTTGTGGTTCCACATCCCTTCCGGCACCGTGACATAGGCGGGAGTCGCGGGCCGCGTCCACTGATCCGTCGTCGCTTGCGTATCGAACGTCTGCGCTCCGCTTTGCGCGATCGCGCCGTCGATGCAGCCTTCGCCGCCATCGGATCGCAAATCCCAGATCAATGCGGTCGGATTGGCGAGCTGCGGATCGCCTTCGGTGCGCGCCGAGCCATTGAGCGCGTAGGTGCCCGGACCCGGCAGATGGATGCACTGCATGTAGCCGTACAGGTGGCCGTCACCGCTCGTTCCGGCAACCTGCGCAGAGCCAGTCCCGTCCGGCGAACCCGGCGCGTTGTTGACCTGGAAATTGCCGGCATGCCCGACCGGCAGAAACCAGAGGTTTGTGTCGCCGGCGAACTCGCCGTTGAGCACCAGCGGCTGCAAGCCCTGGCGCTCGAACGCGCCGATGTCGCGGGATTCGGAAGGGTCGGAGCGCGGAATGGCGCCGATGCGCTGATCCCGCGGCAGACCCAGCGCGTCGAAATCGTCGCCGTCGACTGGTGGCGCGAAGTCCACGGCGGGCGATGCAGCGCGCAGACGATAGTCGCCCCGTGCGGGATCGACGAAGCGGGGCTCCGCGACGATCGCGATGCCGGACCCGTCGCCAAGGCTGTCGACCTCGCTCGCGATGACGCGGAACACGTCCGGCGTGCCGCTTTCTCCCCCGAGCGTGTTGAGCATGGTATGGCCGGGCTGCCACAGGATCGAACGATCGATGTGAACAGTGCTGCGATAGGCTGTGATCAGGTCGGCGACCCCGATCGAATTTCCGGCAAAAGTGCTGTCGGAGATATCGATGGAACCGCCGCTGCCCAGTACATAGAAGGACCAGATGATCTCCGCCTGCAAAGTGTTGCCCACGACAAGGCTGTCGGCCATGTCCAAGGATCCGTCGTTACCGAAATATGCCTGGACCACGCGCCCCGCCTGGTTGCCTTCGATCAGCATGCGTCCCATGTCCAGCCTCGAGCTGTCGTCGAGGTAGAAGAGGGCGCCAGTCGTCGCCGTGCCGCTTGCATCGACGGTTGCATTGCCGAAGACGTGCACGCAATAGGCAGCCGGCCCGCAGGACGCCGCGCCGGAATCGCCGGTGCCGAATGTCATCCAACCGCCTATGGGGTGCTCGCTTGTGCTGACATTGCTATTGTCGGCATAAGCCACCGCACCCTGCGGCGCGGCGTTGTCGGAGATTTCGGCGCGCATGACGAATACCTCGGCAGGCGCCTCGCTGCTGAAGTTCTTGTTCGGCCACGCATAGATCGCGCCGCCGTACTCGCTGGCAAAGTTGCCGCGAACCGCCACGGGCACGGCGGGATCGCTGCTGCGCAGGAACAGCTGTGCCCGATCCGTCGCGTCCGAGCCGGCGCTGACTGCGATACCGCCGCCACGTTTCGCAGTGTTGCCGTAGATCACGCCCGCCCCACCCAGACCGCTGCTGCCCACATAGCCCTGCGCGATCTTGTCGCCCGTGCTCCGTATGACGAGACCGCCGCCATAGCCCGTCGAGCCCAATTCGCCCTGCGCCTCATTGAACGCGATCAGGGTGTCCGGCTCGTTCATCGTCAGGGTCATGCCGTTTACGAAGACGCCGCCGCCGTCGCGCGAGGCCGTGTTTCCCGCAATGGTGACTCTCGCGCCGATGACGAGCTGCGCATCTGCGATGTCGCCGTCGGCGTAGATGCCGCCGCCCGACGAGGCCGAGTTGTTGATCACGGCCATGTCGTTGGAGAGCTCCAGCCGGCCGCGCCCGGAAAAATGGATGCCGCCGCCCTTGCCGTCGTACACCGAAGGATCGCCGCCCCGGAGGGTCAGCCATGACATCCGCACGGCGCCGTTCGCGCCGGTGTCGATGCGCATGACCGAGCTCGCCGGGCCGCCGGCCCCGTCGAGGACCGTCTGCTGGCTGAAGTCGATCGTGTTGCAGTCGGACCAGAAGCCCTCGAGCCACAGCGTCTGATCGGTGTCGATGACGACGGCCTGGTTGTCCCAGACGCGGCTGTGCGGAATGCGGATGAAATCCTCTTCGGGATTCGCCTCGGCGGCGTCGACCGCCTCCTGGATCGTGGCGTGCGTGCAGCCGGGCTCGCTGCCGACGGCGTAGATGGCTGCGTCGGCCCGCGCGGCGACGAAGAGCAGGGCAAGGGCGCAGAGCAGCCCTCGAATGGCAAAAGTGGTCGCTTCCATGACGGTCCTCCCATGATCACTGTCGCCACGAGGAACGCCGATCGCGGGCAAACCGGATCAAACCGTGTGGGTGGCGGTGCCATCGGCGCGTCGGCCAATCCACCGGTTCACTGACACGGTTCGATGCGAAACGCCGTTCCTCGTGGGTGCCTTCGGGAAAATGAAAGGAGCCCATCATGGAGATGCTGTCTGGCGGTGCGCAGCATGCAGCCTCACGCGGCACGACGATGCCCGCGCGAACGGTCGCGGGATGCCGGCTATTGCTGCTCCTGCTTTTTCTGCTGTCGATAGACGCAGCCGCGCAAAGCGCCGACGACGGTTTCGCGCCGGATGCCGACAATTCTGTCAACGCGATCGTCGTGCAGCCGAATGGCAAGGTCATCGTCGGCGGGACGTTCACCTCCATCGACGGGCAAGGATGGGCCCGCCTCGCCAGACTCGGCGCCGACGGCAGCCTGGACGCGACATTCCATCCCGATCCGAACGACGCGGTTCGTGCCCTTGCCTTGCGGCCGGACCGCAAACTCTACGTCGCAGGCGATTTCGGCATGATCGCGGGACAACAGCGCAGCAGACTGGCGCGACTGAATCCCGACGGCAGCCTCGACGAGACCTTTCAGGATGTAAACCCGAACGGCTTCATCTCCGCGCTCGCGGTGCAGACGGACGGCAGGTTGATCGTGAGTGGAGCTTTCGACTTCATCGGCGGCCAGAACCGCAACTATCTGGCGCGCTTCCACGCCAACGGCAGCATCGACACATCGTTCAATCCGCAGGTGCCGGATGTCGAAGGCGGCTGGGTGACGGGGCTCGCCCTGCAGCCCGATGGCAAGCTGATCATCTGCGGAGGATTCAGCTCGATCGGCGGCCATGCCAGCAGCGGAGTCGCCCGCCTGAATGCGGATGGCAGCGTGGATGTCACGTTCGACTCCGACGTCCTGCCGCCGTTCTTCACGCTGGCCCTGCAGCCCGACGGTAAGGTGCTCGCGAGCAAGTTCGGGGTGTACCGGCTGAACACTGACGGCAGCCTCGATACATCGTTCGACGTGGACACCGATCGCGAAGTCAGCACGATGGCGATGCAGGCCGACGGCAGTCTCGTCATCGCTGGCCTCTTCAGCCTGGTCAATGGAGAAGTGCGCCAGGGTGTCGCACGTCTGCGGCACGACGGCAGCCTCGATGCGACGTTCCATCCGGTCGTGGATCGCGAGATCAGGTCACTCGGCTTGCAACCTGACGGAAAGATCCTCTTGGGCGGCATCTTCACTACGGTCGACGGGCAGACCCGATTTTGCCTGTCGCGGCTCCACGCCGACGGCAGCCTGGACGCGACATGGGACCTGGGTGCCAACGCCGCAACCAACGACAATGTCTATGCGGTGGCGCTGCAACCCGATGACAAGTGGGTGGTGGGAGGCATGTTCACGGCAATCGGCGGGCAGAGCCGCAACTATCTCGCGCGGATAAACGCCGATGGCAGCGTGGATACGGCGTTCGATCCGGATCCCGACAGTTACGTCGATGCCGTGGCCGTTCAGCCCGACGGCAAGCTGCTGATAGGGGGGTTCTTCGGGATGGTTGGCGATGTGATCAAGAACCACCTGGCGCGCCTGTATCCGGATGGCGTTGTGGACGGCGGATTCCTCACCGATGTCGACGGTGCGGTGTACGCCGTGCTCCTTCAGCCCGACGGCAAGATCATCGTCGCCGGCGACTTCTTGCTTGCCGGTTCGCAGGAACGGCGCGGCATCACGCGCCTGGACAGCCTCGGCAACGTCGACGTTTCGTTCAATCCGGATCCGAATGGGTATATCGACACGGTGGTCCTGCAGCCCGACGGCAAGCTCGTGGTGGGCGGCAGCTTCACCAGGATCGGAGGGCAGGTCCGCAATTACATTGCCCGGCTGAACGCAGACGGCAGCCTGGATGCAACGTACGACCCCAACGCAGACGCCGGGGTCAGCACGCTGATTCTGCAACGAGATGGCAAGTTGGTGGCAGGCGGATATTTCACTGCGATCGGCGGAATCGGTCGCCAATACATCGCGCGCCTCAACGCAGATGGCAGTGTGGACGAGGCATACGATCCCCATGCGAGCGCGAACGTGCACACCCTCGCGCTGCAATCGGATGGCAAAGTGATCGTCGGTGGTGCGTTTACCGCCATCGGCGGGCAGCCCCGCAACCATATCGCGCGCCTTGGCGTCGATGGATCCGCCGACAGTTCATTTGATGCGAATGCCGACAGCGATGCCATCGGGTTGGGTCTGCAGGCCGACGGCAAGCTCGTGGCAGGCGGCAATTTCTTCACCATCGGCGGTCAGACCCGTCACCGCATAGCGAGATTGAGCACACCGCAGGCGTCACTGCAATCCGTCGACATCCTCTCCTACGATGTCGGCGGCAGCATCGTGAGCTGGACGCGCTCCGGTCCCGGGCCGGAGCTGGCGGAGCGGCCCCAGCTGTTGTTTTCGTCTGCGGGCGATGGGTACGAACCCGTCGGTACGATGCAACGTGCAGACGACGGCTGGCAGTATGTCGGATTCGCGCCGCCACTGAACCAGAACTTCTGGCTGCGCATACGCGGCCGGGTCAGCTCCGGAATCTACAATGGATCGAGCGGGCTGATCGAAACCACTCGTCTTTTTTATCTCGACGGCAACGAGGGAATTCTCGCGAACGGGTTCGAGTGAGGCGACGACGGTGCGTGACGACGGCGCGCGTGGCTTCAAGCCGACTCGCGGCGATCGAATGATGTAAAAATGACGCTACTGTTGCGTGTACATTTCGCGACGTGCGTGCAGGGGATGGCCGGCCGGAAGTAGCGCAAGGCCGGCGTTTGCCTCATTGGCGTGACGGCTGGCTGCATCGGCGTCTCCCGCCTGCGCGTGCAGTGCGGCGAGCAGGAGGTGGGTCTGCACGACCATCGAGTGTCCCGCGCCGAGATCCGATTCGACCTCGGCCAGCATGGCCGCCATGGGCTCGATTGCTTGCGAGGGTCGTTCGTCGAGCCACGCGATTTCACCCAGCGCCACGCGTGCGGGCAGGTGCTGCAGATTGTCGGCACTCGCGGTTTCGGCGAGCGCGCGTTCGGCCTGCGCGGCGAGCGTCGAATCACACTCGGAGGCCGGCGCGCGCCGGCAGGCCAGCGCAGCGAGTGCCAGTGCCGTCGCCCTCGCCGGCGAGCCCCGCAACCTGGAAAGCAGGCTCAGCATGACCGGACGCATCTGCGCGAAATCTCCGGCGAGCCACCACAGGCGCGACTGTGCGCTGTCGATGACGGTGGTCATACGCTGGCGGTCGCCGGTGCTGCTCGCGGCGACTGCACGCGCATCCGCGAATGCCCGCTCCGCCGCGCCGACATCACCCGCCGCGAGATGCGCGCGGGCGGCGCGCGTCAGCGCGAACGCGTACTGCGTGTGCGTGTCGCCGTGCACCTCGCGCGCCATGTCGACGGCAGCCGTGCACGTTGCCTGCGCTTCGGCCGCTTCGAGATCGCCTTCGACGCCGCACAGGCGGATCAGCAGGCTGACGAGATTCGGATGACGCTCGACCGGAACGCGCGCGAACATCGCGCGCGCTTCGCGCAGCGTGGCCACGCCTTCGCGCCAGCGACCGGCCAAAGTCTCGACCTGGCCGATGTTCATCAGAGTCGTGGCCGCGCCGAGGCTGTCGCCGTTCTGCGCGCGATCACGCACCAATGCCTGCTGGTACCAGTGCCGCGCCTCCGCGTAGTCGCGCGCGTACTGGTAGGCGGCGCCGAGATTGTTGTAGGCGGTGGCCAGCTCTTCCGTGTCTGTCGCCGGATCGTTCTCGAGCAGGCTGAGCGCCTCGCGCTTGAGCGCGATCGCGCGCTGCGGATCGATGCCTTGCTCCATCAGCGTCATCGATATCGAATCGAGCAGGCGCCCGTAGGCGAGCCCACGCGTCGTCTGCGCCAGCATGGCCGCACGCACGGCATCGAGCTCGGCCAGCGAGGCTTCGTACTCGCCGAGCTTGCGCAGCACGCCCGCGTACACGCGCCGCGCATCGAGCGTACGCGCGTCGTCCGCGCCATAGGCGCGCGCATTCGCGTGCCAGGCGGCTTCGGCAAGCGTGCGGTTGTCCGCGGTTTCGCCGATGCCGTCGCTGATGCGCGCGAACATCGCGAGCAGATCGGCGCGCACTTCAGGATTGTCCGGATAGCGCAGATCGACGCGCTCGCGGCCGCGTCGCAGCAGTTCCGGGAGGCTGGGCGCCTCTGTGAGCGCGGTGCCCTCTTCGAGCGGCTGGAACAGCTCTTCGACAAAGGCCTGCACTTCGCCCGCGCGCTGCGCCTGCTGCCGCGCCAGCTTCGCCTGCCAGAGCGCAACGCAGAGCGCGGCAAAAATCGCGGCGACGAACAGCGCCGTCGTGAGCACGCTGCCGCGGTGGCGCGCGACGAATTTGCGCGTGCGATACCAGCGCGACGGTGGATGGGCCGCAACCGGCCTGCCGCGCAGATGGCGGTCGATGTCATCGCCGAGGTCGCGTGCGGTAGCGTAACGCCGCGCGGGTTCGGCTTCGAGCGTCTTCAGCACGATGTTGTCGAGATCGCCGCCGAGCGCGCTGCGCAGCGCCGGCAGCGAAAGGGGGATTTGCGCAGTCGCGATACCCCGCCCGGTAGCCTGCGTCGAAGGGCGGCGGGCCGGCTCGGCCGGCCGCACGCCGACCAGAAGCTCGTGCAGCAGCACGCCGAGCGCGTAGACGTCGGTCGCCGTCGAGATCGGCCCGCCTGCGTACTGTTCCGGCGCGGCATAGCCCGGAGTCAGCACGGGCAGGCCGATGCCGGTGGTGAGGCCGGCGTCCTCGTCGAGCAGCTTGGCGATGCCGAAGTCGAGCAGCTTCACCTCGCCCCGCGCATCGACGAGGATGTTCGATGGCTTGAGATCGCGATGTACGATCAGATGCTGGTGAGCCACGGCGACGGCATCGCAGATGCGCGCGAACAGCCTCAGGCGGCCGGCCACGCCCAGCTTGTGCTCCGCGGCGTGGCATGTGATCGGCACGCCGTCGACGTAGTCCATGACGAGATACGGAATGCCGGCGTCGGTGACGCCGCCATCGACGAGGCGCGCGATGTTGGGATGCGACAGCGCCGCCAGCACGCGCCTCTCGCGCTGGAACAGCCGCTGCTCGATCTCCGAATAGAGACCGCGGCGCAGCAGCTTCACTGCCACTTGCTGGCGGAAGTCGCTGCCGTCGCGTTCGGCAAGAAACACGATCGCCATGCCGCCGTGACCGAGCACGCGCAGCAGCCGGAAGCCGCCGACGCGCTGGCCGATCAGTGACCGGCCGTCGGCGGCTCCGTCCGCATCACCGATGCGGGCAGCGCGATCGAGCGGCGGCGTTTCCAGGTAGCCGTGGTTCGTGTCGTCGGCTTCGAGCAGGCGGCGCACGCGGGCGCGCTGTTGCGGCGTCAGCGGCTGGGCTTGCAGCCACGCTTCGCGCTCGGCAAGCGGAACGCCCAGCGCCTGCTCGAAGCAGGCGCGCAGGTGACGATAGTCCAGCACTTCGCCGCCCGGGGCGGCAGGCTCGGACGGCGGCGGAGTCGTGGTCATACTCCGATATAACGCCGTTCCGGGCGCGACTGAGTCATCCCACGCGTTCGTGCAGGAACGAGCGCGCAAAGCGCCAGTCCCGCACGACCGACGCGCGACTCACACCGAGCGTATCGGCGACTTCCTCCAGCGGCAGGCCCGCGAAATAGCGCAGCTCGACGATCTCGGCGGCGCGCGGGTCGGCCTGTGCGAGCTCGGTGAGCGCGTCCTCCAGCAGCAACGTTTCCTCGGCGCTCGCGATGGAAAGCGACTCGTCGCTGGTGCCCAGCGTGATGCTCGTCCATCCGCCGCCCGCGCGCTGACGCAGGCGCGCACGCGCGCGGTCGGCGAGCAGATGGCGCATTGCACGCGCGGCATAGGCAAAAAACTGGCGCTGCTCCTGAAAACCGAGCTTCCGTCCGCCGCTCATGCGCAGATACAGCTCGTGGACGACTCCGGTGGTGTCGAGCGTGCCGCGCTCGTGAGCCGCGAGCTGACGGCTCGCCATTGCCTTGAGGCGCTGGTAGACCTCGCTGAACAACGCGTCGGCATTGCCGGGCTCGGGCGGTGGATCGAGTGTGACCACGGACAGCCTCCTCGGTTTGATTCTACGCCGCCCGTACCGGGTGCGTCGGACGCGCACTTTGCGTTCCAATACACGAGCACGGCACCACCGCAGCCCGGCGGAGATCGGTATATGGTTGCGGTGTGGCGGCGACTCGAAAAATCGGGCCGTGCTTTCTCACATCAGCCGATCGCGCAAGCCTCAATGGCCGACTGGGACACCGTCTATCGCGAGAAGGGCGCCGCCGGCGTGAGCTGGTTCCGGCCTCATCTCGACGTCTCGCTGCGGCTGCTCGAACGCGCGGGCATCGGCGAGGACACGCGCTTGATCGACGTCGGGGGCGGCGCATCGACGCTGGTCGATGATCTTCTCGATCGCGGCGCCAGGCACGTCACGGTGCTCGACGTGTCGGCGGAGGCGTTGCGCATCGCGCGCGAGCGGCTCGGTGACCGCGCGGGCTCCGTGCGATTCATCGTCGCCGATGTGCTGGCAGCCGGGCTCGACATGGCGGCCTTCGACATCTGGCACGACCGCGCCGTGCTCCATTTCCTGACCCGTGCGAGTGACGCCGCGACTTACGCGGAGCGAGTCCGCGACGCGCTGGTTCCCGGCGGCCACGCGCTGATCGGCGGCTTCGCTGCCGACGGGCCGCTGAAGTGCAGCGGGCGCGAGGTCGCGCGGCGCGAGCCGGATGAGATCGCCGCGCTGCTCGGCGCAGGGTTCGATCTGATGGAGGCCGCGCACGAGACACACGTTACGCCGGCGGGTGCGCTGCAGCGCTTCGCGTACGGTCTGTTCAGGAAACGTTGAGTGCGGTATTCGCGCAATTTCGCGCGAAACATCCGCGCGCGCATTCGGTAGTATCGGCCCGATGCCTTCGCTGCACGAAAGCAGTGGTCGACCGGACGTGCGCGCGCGCACCGATGGCGCGATTTCCTGAACGAGGGCATGCAGCCGGCTCAGCCGCGAATGCGCGGCGGTTCCGGCCTGTCCGTTTTCACCTGGGGAGACAGGCCAGGCCACGATCCTGGAAATTCCGTAATGAAGAATGCTCATGGTTCATCCCGTATGCGCATCAAGCCGCTGGCTGCGTCGCTCGCGATGCTGCTCGCCGTCGGCACGGTTTCTGCGCAGATGCCCGCTTCGACCCGGCCTGCCGAAGGGGCCTTCAAAGGCGCGAAAGACGCGTCGACGCGCTATGCCTTGCGCGCCCGGATGCGGCTCGCTCGCGCGCATCGCGGCGTGGCCGCGCTGCCGCATCGCGATGCAGCGCCGGCCGGAGCGACATTGCCGGTCACGAGCTGCGGCGACGATCCTTCCGATCCGGGCACGCTGCGCAACGTGCTTGCCGGCGCGGCCGAGGGCGACATTGTGGATCTCAGCGCGCTCACCTGCAGCAAGATCACACTGGTCAACGGACCCATCGATACCAGCGTGCTCGGCGATCACCATCTCTACGACGTGACGCTGCAGGGTCCGG
>Ga0182749_1000329_pt1 | contig 47685 bp, 47 predicted proteins | sample eDN3rd37CKraftMG_FD_128875 | JGI IMG/M metagenome (GOLD analysis project Ga0182749, IMG submission 128875) | Enriched Miracle-Growth compost microbial communities from Emeryville, California, USA - eDNA 3rd pass 37_C Kraft MG (version 2) (version 2) ...
CGCCACCGGGACAGACAGTGTGGGCATGCCGGGTCTGGACATCAGCGCTGCTCCAGCTTGCCGGAAAGGGTTGCGGGAAAGCACGCCGGAGCCTGGCTGGACACGGTGGAGTCATGCCCTGTTTGCGCTTTCAACTGGCCAGGCATGACATGCAGGAGCGAAATGCTGTTTGGGCTGGCGCCGAGCAGCAGGCGGGTGTCCTCGATCTCCACCATGATGATGGACAGCCGGGGATTGAGGCTGTGCGTCCCCAGGACTCTGAAACAGCCTGGCCGGGCGGGACGAAGCCAGCCGGTGCGGCGCAGCACCCATGCTGTGGCGAGTATGGCCCCGACAACGCATGCGAGGCTTGCGGCGAGCTTCAGCGCCGACGATGCATCCATCTCAGCGCTTTCCATTCAGCCTGCTGATGCGATCGGATGGCGTAACGATATCCGTGATGCGAATGCCGTACTTATCGTCTACCACGACCACTTCGCCCTGGGCGATCAGGTAGCCGTTCACGAAAATATCCATGGGCTGCCCCGCCAGGCCATCCAGTTCGACGATGGAACCCTGCCCCAGTTGAAGAATATCCTTGATGGCCAGGCGCGTGCGGCCCAGTTCCACCGAGAGCTGGACGGGGATGTCCATAATCATGTCGATATCGCCCTGGCCGTCGTATGGCGCGCCCTCCAGCGGCTTGAATATTGCCGCATGCGCCTGGCCGGCCAATTGCGGGTCGGCGCCTGCCTGTGCATCGTTCTGCTCGGCCAGTGCCGCCGCCCAGTCGTTCTCCGGGCTTTCCGCCAGGCTGTCGTCGGCAGCCGTTTCCTTGGAAGTATCTGTCATATTGCGGGCTGTCAAAAGTGATCAGTATTGGGTTGGTTCAGGATGCGTGTCACGCGCAGGGCATAGCGGCCATTGGACGTGCCATAGCTGCATTCGATCACCGGCACGGCGCCCACATGGGCACAGATGGCGGGCCTGGGTTCCACGGGAAGGATGTCGCCAGCCTGCAGCTTGAGCAGCCGTGCGATGCTGGTGTTGATGTGGGCGAATTCAGCGACCATTTCCACCTCGGCATTGCGTATCTGGCTGGACAGCTGATGCGTCCAGCGCTGATCGATGTCGCCCGCCGACGCTTCCTGCAAGGGGCGCGTGAGCAGGTCGCGCACAGGCTCGATCATGGAATAGGGCAGGCAAATATTCAGGTTGCCGCCGGATGCGCCCAGTTCGATGTTGAAGGACGTGGTCACCACGATCTCGTTGCCGCTGGTGATGCTGGCAAACTTGGTATGCATTTCGGAGCGGATGTACTCGAATGAAATGGGATACACCTGCGCCCACATTTCCGCGTAGCTTTCCAGCGTGAGACTGAGCAGGCGCCTGATGATGCGCTGCTCGGTGATGGTGAAATCGCGGCCTTCCACCCGCATGCTGTAGCGCCCGTGGCCGCCGAACATGCTGTCGATCACGAGAAAGACCAGGTTGGGATCAAAGGTGAAAAGCGCCGCGCCGCGCAATGGTTTCATTGCCACCATATTCAGGTTGCTCGGCACCGGCAGGTTGCGCTCGAAATCGGAGTATTTCTGGATGCGTATGCTGCCGACCGTGATGTCGGCGTTGCGCCGCATGAAGGAAAGCATGGTGCTGCGCAGGCGGCGGGCAAAGCGCTCATTGATCAATTCGAGCGTCTGCATCCTGTGCCGTACAACCCGATCGGGCGAGCCGAGGTCGTAGGGCCGGACCCCGTCCATGACGGCGTCCTGGGGAGGATGAGCGGGATGCTCACCGGTTACGCCCGCCAGCAGGGCGTCGACTTCGTCTTGCGAAAGCATACTGGAGTAAGACATGCTACTGAACAACAAAGGCAGTGAAAAGCACGTCCCTGATCTTTGGGCTGCGTGAGGCGGGGAGGTATGCCGCGCTCAGGGCGCGGCCCAGTTCGGCGGCCAGGGCAGACTTGCCATCCCCTGTTTGTATATGTTCCGGGTCCTGTTCCGCGAGCAGCCGCAAGACACGGTCTCGTACCGCCGGGGCATGGTTCTGGATGATATCCGCAGACATCTGATCGTCCAGCCGCAGCGTGATGGCGACGTAAAGCACCCGGTTGCGGTATCCCCCGTTAAGTGTGACGGTGAAGGGCTCAAGCCCGGCAAAGATGGGTTGCTGCGCGGCTGGCTGCGCGGCGGCATCGGTGAGCCTTTCCGCTATGGAGAACTGTCCCGGCTTGGCGTAGCGCATGATGAGCAGGGTCGTACCGACACTGGCAACAGTGAGGAATAGGGCGGCCAGAACGAAACGGATGATTCTGGCAGATGTGCTTAGCTGTTTTTGGGACATGGCCGGTGGGCGTGTTGATCGGAAATAGTCTTGTCGCTGGGTTGGGCGGGCGTGGTCTTTTGCCTGCCGAAGCCTGGCCGCCATTGTGAGGCATGGCCAGACAGCCATCCGGGCGAAAAGGCGGTCTAATCCGTGTTTGATTTTGCGTTAGGTGTCAGGGTACGAAGTCAGGCGAATATGTCGACTAAACCCGCCTTGACATACCCCGTATGCGGCAAGGAGGCGGATGCCGATGACGCTGGCCCGGATACTGTCTGTGTGTCGTCATGCCGGAAACCGGGCCCAGGCTGCGGCGGGTTTCCGGGGCGGTGGCCAAAGCCCTGTTCCTGATGGCTGATGTCTGCCTGGGCCAGGGTCAGGCCTTGCTGCGAAAGAAGCTGCTGCAATTGCGGCAAGGCATTTTCCACCGCCAGCCTGACTGGGGCATGCGCAGAGGCGAAGACTGCGTGCGCGATGCTGTCGTTGATGTTCAGGGAGATCTGCAAGGGGCCGAGTTCCGGCGGGTTGAGCTGCAACTGCGCAGTGTGTGTGCCGGCCGCGTGCTGGCGCAGCAGTGCGGTCATCTGCCGCCCAAAGTCTTCCGGCCACTGCTCGGCATGCAAGGGAGCCGCAATGGCTCTGGCGGGCGATGAAAGAGATGGGGTGTGCGGCAGTAACTGCGCTGCTGAATAGCTCGTCGGCATTCCGGCTGGCGGCGATACGTTTGCATCGGGAATCGCCACTGTGGCGGCAAGTGGCGGCATATTGCCGCTTTCTTGGGCGGGGCTCGTGCCATGTTGCGGCAGGCGGGGACCGGCGCTGGCATGGTGCATGGGCGAAGCGGCCATCAACGCTGTTTGTGCTCCGCGAATAGCGTCAGCAGGCACGGGGCCTCTGCCGCTGCGCAGGGCAAGTGGCAGAGACGGCGGTGAAGCCTGGGCGCGTGGCTCGCTGTTGCCTGGTGCGTTGATGTTTCTGGATGGCATCTGGGCGGCTGGAATATTCCGACCAAGTGATACGTGGGTGCTCAATGCCGCCTGTGTTGCGCCGTCTGCCGTCGTTTGCGCCTGCTCGTTGATGGCAGGCCCGCGCGGGCTTGCCCCGCCTGCGGGCGCTTGCGCCTGGGGCATGGCCAAGCCTGGGTCAAGGGCATTGATGTGCCGCATCAGCTCATGCACTGTCGAAGGCTGCGGCAGCCGGGGTTTTTCCTGCTGCACGCCTTCCCTGATGTCCCCCATGTTTTCCGGGATCTCATCCGCGCAGCGAGCGCTGTCCGCGGACGGGGGCGTGGATGCCGATTCAGGAGCAGGCATGCTTGCCGAGTGGCCTGGCCGATGCAGTGCGATGTATTCCGCCAGCATGCTCATATGCCCGCATTGCAGCGCCAGCGCATCGGCAAAATGGCTGCCCAACTCGTCAGGAGCGCTGTCGGTGGAAGGTGTGGTGCGCGATGGTGTCTCGAGCCCTGGTATGGAGATAATATTCATAGGCGCACTTGTCAGTGTGGTTATCGGGCGCGGCGGCTGTGCTGGATGGACGATAACTCTTCATTTGCACGCTGTTCAGCCTTGTTCCGGCGCAAGACGCGGGCCTGGGTTACGCGCGCAGCAAGGGCTTCCAAAGCCTTGAGCCTGCCATGCCTGCCGCGCCATTGCCGGCGGCATGCCGCCATATTGCTTTTCTGTTCAGACAAAACCCTATTCTGTTGCATGATGGCATTGTCCAGCGTGGCGATAAACAGGGTGAAATTCGCGTAGTTCGAGGCTGTCATGCCCATCTGTCTGGTCCGTGCCAGACGCGTGGTGTAGTCGGCCCGATAGCCGCGCAGCCTTTCAAGCTGCGTGCGCGCATGCCTGTCATGCTCCGCCTGCCGAGACAGTTGTCCCGCAGCCTCATTGAGATCGCGGGTAGCCAGCTCAATCAGGGCCGCCAGTATTTTGCTGTCAGTCATGGGGCGGATTCGGGCGGCTGGCAGCCAGCTTCGCCTGCTTCGTCGCACAGCGCCTGGCCAAGCCCGGATACGGCGGATTCATAACTGCATGCTGTGCAAACGTCTTGCCGCAGATAGGCTTCCAGCCGCGGATACAGCGCAATGGCATGGTCCACCAGCGGATCGCTCCCAGGCACATAGGCGCCCACAGAGATGAGGTCGCTGTTGCGCTGGTAGCGCGCAAACAAGGCCCTGAAACGGTCTGCCTGCGCAAGTTGGCCGGGGGGCGCTATCCCCGGCATCACCCGCGAGATGGATGCGCCGATGTCGATGGCGGGATAATGGCCGGATTCCGCCAGGCTGCGCGACAGCACGATGTGGCCGTCGAGAATGGCGCGGGCCGTGTCGGCAACCGGGTCCTGCTGGTCGTCGCCTTCAGTCAGCACGGTGTAGAACGCTGTGATGGAGCCCGCGTTTTGCCCGCTTTGCGCCGCGCCATTGCCTGCGCGCTCGACCAGCGAAGGCAGGCGCGCGAACACAGAAGGCGGATAGCCCCTGGCTGCTGGCGCTTCCCCCATGGCCAGCCCAATCTCGCGCTGCGCCATGGCGTAGCGGGTGAGGGAATCCATGATCAGCAGTACATGGCGGCCCTGATCCCGGAAATATTCCGCAATGCGCGTTGCATAGACAGCGCCCTGCAGCCTGAGCAGGGGGGAGACATCGGCGGGCGCAGCCACGACAACGGCTCTGCGCAAGCCTTGCGGCCCCAGATTGGTTTCTATGAATTCCCTGACTTCGCGGCCGCGCTCGCCTATCAGGCCCGCCACGATAATATCGGCCTGCGCATGGCGGGCCATCATGCCCAGCAGCACGCTCTTGCCCACCCCCGAACCCGCAAACAGGCCGATGCGTTGTCCGCGACCCACAGTCAGCAGGCCATTGATGGCGCGCACGCCAACGTCCAGCACGCTGTCGACAGGGGCTCGCTGGAGCGGGTTCAAAGGCAGGGCGGCAAGCGGCGCCGTGCTGGCGCGCGGGAGATCGCCAAGGGCATCCAGCGGGCGGCCAGCCGCATCGAGCACACGCCCCAACAGATGATCGCCAACAGGCAGTTGGCGGGGCAGGTAGGTACTGCGGGTAGGCGCGTTATCAATGCCAGCATGCGGGCCAATAGTCTCGACTGGCCATACGCATGCGCCTGGACGCAGCCCTGTGATGTCGCCCATCGGCATGAGACAAAGGTTCTGGCCGCGAAACCCTACCACTTGCGCCTCGATCAGATAGCCGGCATCCCGCCGCATCCCGATCTCGCAGGGGGCGCCAATGGGCAAGTGCAGCCCCGTGGCTTCAAGCACCAGCCCTGTTGCCTGCACCAGGCGGCCACGCTGCCGCCAGGGAGGGAGCGAGGAAATATCGCTGGCATGCTGCGTGAGCCGGGCTCGCCATCGCATGCCCGCTGTTGCGCCGCCTGGGTTTTTCTCATTCACGCCCGGACCCTCGGCCCAGGCTGGCAAGCACACGCTGCCAGCGTGTTGCCAGTGTGGCATCTATGCTCCCAAGAGAGCTTGAAACGATGCAGCCGCCCCGCTCGATATGCCTGTCGGCCCGCAGCGTCCAGCGTGCGGGCTGCGCCTCGATGGCGAGCAGTTCGCGTGCCAGCGCTTCGTCGTCCGGGTGTACGCTCAGGGCCAGCGTGACGGCATCGTCGGGGCTTTCCCGCAGGATTGCGCGCAGCAAGGGGCGCAAATGGCCGGGATGTTCCGCCAGCTCGTCTTGCAGAATGTGCTCGGCAATGCGGATGGCCAAAGACAGCAGGGCATCGCCGGCTTCTTCTTCCAGTGCCGCGATAGATGCGGCGCAGCTGTCTGCGAGCGCGCGCATCCGGTCAGCCTGTGCGCGCCCGGCGGCACGGCCTTCGGCTATGCCGGTTTCATAGCCTTGCCTGTGCCCGTCATCATAACCTTGCGTGAACCCCGAGGCATGCCCTTGCTCGTAAGCCTGGGCCGCCGCTTCGGCGATTGATTCCGGGCTCAATGCGTCGCCAGCTCCTGGGGCGGGAGCGGCAATGGGGCTGGCCTCCTGCGGCGCCATGACCATCTCAGATGCCGCCTCGGTCTCGGAGATCTGCCGGGCGGCCTTGTCTGCCGCGGATGCCACCAGCGGTTCAGGCCGCCAGGGTTCCCAGCCAGGGCATTCGGCACGGCCCATTGCGTCAGACATAGTCTTCATTGGCCAGGCCACTCAGGCTGAACTGACCCGCTTCGGCCAGCCGGCGGGCAATCTGGACGATACGCTTCTGCTCCTCTTCCACCTTGGATACGCGGATCGGACCTTGTTCGCGAAGATCGTCGCGCAGCATGTCTGCCGCGCGTTTCGACATATTCTGGAAGAACTTGTCGCGCAGGGAGTCGGGCGCGCTTTTCAGCGCAATGGTCAAGGCAGCCGTATCGACCTCTTTGAGTATGAGCTGGATGGCGGCATCTTCCAGATTGGCGAGGTTGTCAAACACGAACATTTCGTCCACGATGCGCTGGGCCAGATCCGCATCCAGTTCGCGCAGGCTGGCCACCACTGCCTCTTCGTCTGCCGTGCTCATGAAATTGATGATTTCGGCGGCGGTTCGCACACCACCCATCTTGCTGCGCTTGGCGCTCTGGCCCGAAAGCATATCGTTGAGCACTTCAGTAAGCTCATGCAGCGCCGCAGGCTGCACACCCCCGAACGTGGCAATGCGAAGCATCACATCATTGCGCAGCCGCTCATTGAGCAAGGCCAACACCGAGGAGGCGCGATCCCGTTCCAGATGTACGAGAATCGTGGCAATGATCTGTGGGTGTTCGTCGCTGATAAGTTCCGCAACACTGTTGGCGTCAAGCCAATTCAAGGCATCTATCCCGCTGCCGTCGTCTCCCGCATCCAGTATGTCCTCGATCAGGCTGGCGGCGCGGTCATTCCCGAGCGCCTTGGTCAGGACTGTGCGGATGTAGTCATCGGTGCCGAGCGTCACCGCCAGAAACTGGTCAGCCTCCTGGCGAAACGCCTCAAGCACCGCGTCCACATCGCCGCGCGTGACATTTCGCAGCCCCGCCATGGCGCCGCCTATGCACTGCACCTCCCGTGCGCTCAGGTGCCTGAATACTTCCGCCGCGGCATTTTCACCCAGCGACATCATCAGAATGGCGCAACGCTCCAGCCCGACGTCAACGGTTTCCATCTTTTTCCTCCATCCATGAGCGCAGTACCATGGCAACGGCGCGCGGGTCCTTGACAGCCATCTCCTGGGCCGTCTTGAGATTCTCCTCGTGGCGGCTTACCGCCGCCGCAAGCGCTTCGGCGGCCCGTGTTTCCGCTAGGTCCCGCTCCTTGCGGGCGGCCTCTGTCTTGCGCCGCGCTTCGCTGCGGGTTTGTTCTTCCTTGATTCGCCGTGAGACAGCCCGCCACAGCAGATAGCCGCCCAGCGCCAGCAGTATGTAGCGCAGACACTGCATGGCATAGTCCAGGTACAGTGTGTTTTGCCAGAACGGCGGGTCCCGGTCTTCCATATCGGTGAAGCGGCTGTTCACGACCGTCAGGCTGTCGCCCCGATCGGCGGAATAGCCCATGGCTTGGCGGACAAGCGCTTGCAGCTTGGCCATATCCTCGGCGGGCAAGGGTTCGGGGCCATCGTCGCCATGCCGGTAGTTGATGACAACGGCGGCGGACAGGCGGCGCAGGGTTCCCAGTGGCTGCCTGACATGGCTGATGGTTCTGTCCACCTCATAGTTGATCGTCGCATCGCTGCGGCTCGACCCGCTTCCCTGGTCGCGGCCGTCACGCGCCGGTGCGGCCAGGGCCGGATTCGATGCGGCAGTATTGCTGTGCTGGTCAGATGGCGGCTGGTCAATGGGCGCCGTTGCGTTTGCTGGCGGCTGATTGCTGAGCGCGCCGGGAATGCCTTGCGGCGGATCGACATTGTGCTGCGATGATTCGCTGGTCTGCTTGCTGCGCACGGAGGCCTGTCCGGGCGTTTCGTTCGGGCGGTAAACCTCCGAAGTCTGCTCGCGCTGGGAAAAATCCATGTCTGCGCTGACCTGTGCCCGCACGTTGCCCGCGCCAACCAAAGGGTTGAGCAGAGTCAGGATGCGCCGCACTGTCCGCTGTTCGATATCATGGGCAAGATTGCGCTGTGTGCGCTCAAGGCCGGCATCTCCGGGTGGGGACGACAGCAGGCTGCCATCCTGGTCCACCACCGATACATTGGCCGCATTGAGGTTGGGCACACTGGACGATACCAGCCAGGCGATGGCGCGCACCTGTGCCTCGTTCAGTACGCGGCCTGGATACAGGCTCAGCAATACCGAGGCGGTCGGGGGCTGGCGATCACGAACAAACACCGTTTCCCGAGGGAGGGCCAGATGCACCCGTGCAGCCTGCACGGCATGCAATGTCTGGATGGAGCTGGCCAGCTCGCCTTCCAGCGCACGCTGGAAATTCACTTGCTCGGTGAACTGGCTGGCGCCGAAGCGGGGGTGATCAAGCAGCGCGAACCCCGCTTCGCTGTTGCGCGGCAAACCCTGCTGGGCGAGCTGCAGCCTGACTTCATGCACCCGGTCGGCGGGTACGAGTATGGCCTGGCCGTCGCCCGACAGCCTGTACGGGATATTCTGCTGGCCCAGCGCGGCCACGATATTGCCCCCGTCCCGGTCTTCGAGGTTGGAGAACAGCACTTTATATTCAGGGCTGCGCAGCCATAGCAGGGCGGCAACGGCAACCGTCACGATGGCTGGCACGGCAGCCAGTTGCACAGGCCTGGGCCAGGTGGCGGGCTTGGCCGCCGCGTCCAGGAATCGCTTCCAGGTATCTGGAAAATTCATTTAGAACCCTCTTTGCAGAATGGGTGAAGGCATGTTCGAGGTGAATAATGATTTGGCTGGATCCGCATGCGGGAGGGGCAATAAAAAGCGAGGCTGAATTATTGCCGTGCGCCGTTGTGGGAGACGCGATGAAAAACAGCGATATTTGCCCTCAGACGGGGCGGTGGCGCCCTATACAGCCGATGTACATTGCAGCGATGACGATCAAACCTGTTCCCGCAATCGAGAGCGTGCTTGTACAGATGCGCGCCATGTCCCAGGCTGCTGCCTTGTCGCCTGCCCTGCCAGATACGCCTGTGCCGCAGGGCGGCTTCGCCTCGGAGCTGTTGCGTTCGCTGAACCGCGTGTCGTCCATCCAGAACCATGCCGCCCGGCAGAGCAGGAATTTCACGCTGGGCGCGCCCGACGTGTCCCTGAATGATGTGATGATAGACATGCAGAAAGCAGGCCTGGCGTTCCAGGCGGCCATACAGGTGCGAAACCGCTTGGTGTCCGCCTACCAGGAAATTGCCAGCATGCCTGTCTAGGTGCCGATGCCGGTGCGGCTGCCGGTGCCGGAGCCGGTGCTGGTGCGCCAGGCGTCGCCGATATCGGTCAGCAGACGTTCAGCCAGGTCAAGCCTGGCGGCATCGTTGTTCAGATTGGCCAGCATCAGGTTGCGGATCACGAGATCATAGACGGTCAAAAGGTTGGCCGCCAGCTCGCCGCCCGCCTCGCGGTCGACACTCGTCTTCAGGCCGGAGTCGACAATATCTATGGCCCGCGAAATGGCAAGACCCCGGCCTTCTATATTGCCCTGCCGCATGTGCAGGCGCGCCTTGAGGATGGCGGCCTGGGCGCCATCAAAGAGCAGCGTGATCAGGTGCTGCGGGCTGGCGCCCAGCACCTGGGTCTGCAGCCCGATATCCGCATAGGCGCGGCTGGCCATTTTCCCGGCTGAGGCATTCGTAGGCCGAGCGGTCATCGCTTGTCGTCCAGGCGCCCCAGCATGGAGAGCTGTTGTGTCAGATAGCTGCTGACGGCGTTCATTCTTGCAAGCGTGGCATCCAGCTGCACGAACTGCTTGCGGTAGAGTTCCATTTTTGCGTCTATACGCGCAGACGCAGTGTTGTATTGCCGGTCAAGCTCTTTCAGCCGCGCGGACATATTCTCGCTGGCCTGTGTCAACTGGCCGGCGCCACGGCTGTGGCGCTGCGCCGCCGCGGTGATGGCACTGCCAATGCCACGCTCGCCCGCCAGAAATGCCTGTATGTCGTCGGGGTTGCGTTTCAGCGCACTGGACAGCTTGCCGCCATCGATGTTCAGTTTGCCATCGGAAGGGTTGGTGGTGATGCCGATCTGGGCCAGCGTGCGCAGCGCCTTGCCGTCCGGAGACGCGTTCAGGGCGCGGCGCATCTCGGCCTGTATGCCGCGCGCCAGGCTGTCGCCCGCCAGCGGGCTGGCTGTCTGGCTCCCGGCATCATACGAGGTAAGAGATCTTATGACGCCTTGCAGGCCGTTATAGGCGTTGACGAATGCTTCCACGGCGGTTCGGGTGGCGTCATGGTCTGTGGCGACTTTCAATGTGCCGCTGGCGCCCTCGCGGGCCAGGGTGAGCGATATACCCTCGATGGCCTTGTCCAGGACATTGTTCTCGCTGGACATCGCAATGCCATTGATAAGGACCTCGGCGCGCTTCGCAGGTGTTTCGGCCAGACTGCCGGCATCGCTGCCAAACCCCAGCAGCGTCTGGACTGCTGCCGCATCCGTGCCAGGTTCCGCCGCAGCAACGGATATGGCGCGTACAGCCGCGTCAGTGCCCATGCCGGCGGCTGCCAGCATCAGGCGGTGGGGCTTGGCGCTTCCATCGTTGACAAGCGTGGCGCTTATGCCCGCTTGCGAGGCGCCGTTGATGGCGCTGGCGATGCCTTGCAGGCTGGTGTCCGAGCCGGCGATCGCTATGGTTTGCGTGCTGCCGTTGGCGAGCGTGATGGTCAGGCTGATTGCCCCATTCGAGAGCGCGGCATTGCGCTCCGCATATCCGGCGCTGGTCAGCGTCTGGTGGGTGGCCAGCTGTTTGACCTCAATGCGATATTCGCCCGGCGAGGCGGAGGCTGATGCAACGGCCGTGATTGCATCACCGTCCACTGACGCCTTCACCGCGCCGAATGTCGCAGGTTTTGCCATTTCGCTGGCTGCCGCATGCAGCGTTTCGACGGCCCCCTTGATTGCCCCATAGCCGGACAGCCTGCTTTGAGCCGTGGAGGCGCGTGTGCGAATCAGCTTGAGCGCTCCGTTCTCGCTGCCGCGAAGATTGTCGAGAAGCTGATCAAGGGGAAGCCCCGAGCCAGCGCCTATGGATGATATGGCCATGTTTGCTACCTTGTGCGATGGAATACCGGTTTTACGGTACGCGGAGATGAATCTTTAACAGCGGAAACTGCGCATCAATTCGTGTACTGCTCTGTTCAACAGGGGCGGCGGCGGGAGCGGACAATAAAGCGTCAAGAGTATTTATACGTATGTCATCCGCATGTGCAGTACCGAAGATCGTTTAGTCAGGCAGCACATTCCCCTGGTGCGGCGCCTGGCCTTGCAACTGGTGGCGCGGCTGCCTTCCAGCGTGGAACTCGATGATCTGCTTCAGGCGGGGATGATGGGCTTGCTCGATGCCTTGCGGCGCTACCAGAGAATGCCGCAGGCGCAGTTCGAGACTTACGCGGTGCGCCGGATCCGGGGTTCCATGCTTGATGAGCTGCGCTGCCAGGACTGGCTGCCGCGTTCGGTGCGGAGCAAGGCGCGGGATATTGAGCAGGCAATGGCTGCCTTGCATCAGCAGCTTGGCAGGGCTCCCACCGAACAGGAAACGGCAAACGCGCTTGGCCTGTCATTGCGGGACTACCGGGCAATGCTGGAAGACGCCTGTGGTGTACAGATCATTCACTATGAGGACATGGGGCGGTCGCAAGAGGCCGCCGATGCGGCGCCGGAGCCGGCGCATGGCCAGGATACGCCGCTCTGGGCCGATAACCCCTTGCAGTGCCTGATGTCGAAAGGCTTGCGCAAGGCATTGGTGGATGCCATCGAGCGCTTGCCCGAACGGGAGCGGCAATTGTTGGCGCTGCAGTTCGAGCATGATTTGAGCCAGAAGGAAATAGCGGCGGTGCTTGGCGTTACCGAAGGGCGGGTATCGCAATTGCGGTCCCAGGCCGTCATACGCATCAGGGCTGCGCTTGCGGGCGGAAGCTGGCATGAAGGTCCAGGCGAGTACATGCTGCACGCGCTGCCTTGATGGTGTCTTGCGGATTAAAAAAGCCCTGCGACGGTGCGAGACCGGCGCAGGGCAGGGGGGCATGCCGGGGCTGTTCAGGCCCCTGGCATGTATTGGAACAATCAGCGCAGCAGCGACAGCACGGTCTGGGGAACCTGGTTCGCCTGGGCCAGTACCGAGGTGCCTGCCTGTTGCAGAATCTGCGCGCGCGTCATCTGGGATACTTCGACCGCGTAGTCGGCGTCTTCGATGCGTGAACGGGCTGCGGACAGGTTGGTGATCGTGTTGTTCAGGTTGGCGATCGTGGACTCGAAGCGATTCTGGACCGCACCGAGTTCGCCGCGCAGCTGGTCAACCTTGGACAGCGCCAGATCCAGGGTCTGGAGGGCGTCGGTCGTACGGCCTTCGCGCAGATCGGTCAGGTTGATCTTGGCGACGTCGATGTTGAAGTTGGCCTGGCCCTCGGTGCTCAGGTCTGCCTTGATGGGATCCAGCGCCAGGAACAGTTCCTTGGCCACGCCTGCCTCTACCTTGATGCCGTTGTTTGCAAGATTGGTGATTTCCTGCGCGTCGGAGGTGGTGATGGCGATGCGCGCAAACCAGTTGCCTGCGCCGTCCACCTGGGCTTGGGTGGTAAGCGCGACATTGTTTGCCGCGACGCCGAGGCGGGCAGCGAGGGCGGCGGCGGGCGATCCACCACCTGTGGCCGCAGCCGTGCCCGCGGTACCTGCCTCAGCGGCTCCTGGGACGCCCGCCGCCGCCTGACCGCCAGCCACACCTGGCACGGCCTGCACGCCAGCCGTCCCAGCGGCAGCGGCAGTGCCGGCAGCCGCCGGGGTTGCAGCAGCGGCTCCCATGGTGATGGTGCTTGCCGCAACCTTGGTGGTGACGCCAAATGCTTTCTGGAAGTCTGATTCGGCGGCGTTTGCCGTGGCATTGCCGTCAGCGAGCTTGATCGGCCCCGTCACGTTGAAGGTGGACAGACCGAGCGACTGGGCGTCTATGGTCCTGAGGCCAATGGCGATGGACTCATGGTCGTTGGCGCCTACCTGGATCGACAGCTTGCCAGCATCTTTGCCCAGGACGTTCACGCCGTTGAACTGGGTTTGCGCCGAGACGCGGTTGATTTCACCCAGGCGCTGGTTGATTTCGTCCTGGATGGAGTTCAGGTCCGATGCTTCATTGGTGCCGTTGGCCGCCTGGACCGAGAGCTCGCGAATGCGCTGCAGGTTGTTGTTGATTTCGTTCAGTGCGCCTTCGGTGGTCTGGGCGATGGAGATCCCGTCATTGGCATTGCGGGCGGCTTGCGTCAGGCCTTTGATATTGGCGGTGAAGCGGTTGGCGATGGCCTGGCCGGCGGCATCGTCTTTCGCGCTGTTGATGCGCAGGCCCGAAGACAGGCGCTCGATGGCGGTGCCCAGCGCCGATTGCGACTTGGCCAGATTGCCCTGCGCGATCAGCGAAAGAGAGTTGGTGTTGATGACTGACATGAGGGACTCCTCAAAAATACGATAAATAGACTGCTGCAATGAAGGCCAGGGCGGCTGCGGCGAGCCTGATTCACTTGGGGTGCATGAAACAGGTGCGCCGCATTGTGCAGCCCTGGACCGTATTCATAACGGCGGGAGCGCTCGTGTTCTTTAGTCTCGCGGCCAAAATTTTTTTGCCAAAAAGAAAGCCGGCCTCCTGAGAGGCCGGCTGGATACCGGGGCGTGCGCCTGCGATGCTGTTCAGGCCCGCCCGGCGCCTAGTACAGCACCTTGGGCAGCCAGAGGCCAATCGCCGGGAACAGATAAAGCAGCACGATCGCGATGATCTGTATTCCCATGAAAGGCAGCATGCCCGCAAAAATCTGGTTCAGCGTGACATGGGGCGGCGATACGCCCTTCAGGTAGAAGGCCGACATGGCGACAGGCGGCGAGAGGAATGCCGTTTGCAGGTTCAGCGCCACCAGCAGACCGAAGAACAGCGGGTCTATCTGATAGTGCGCCAGCAGAGGGAGGAAGATGGGCATGAAAATAACGATGATTTCCGTCCACTCCAGCGGCCAGCCCAGCAGGAAGATCACAATCTGGGCAAGAATCATGAACTGCACGGGGGTCAGGTCCATGCCCAGCACCCAGCTGTTGATGATCTCCTGGCCTCCCAGCAGTGCGAAGGCGGCGGAGAAAATGCTCGAACCCACAAAAAGCCAGCACACCATGGCGCTGGTCTTGGCCGCCAGGTAGACAGACTCTTTCAGCATGTCCATGTTCAGGCGCCGGTAGGCCAGGGCCAGCAGCAGACCGCCGAATGAACCCATGGCTGCCGCCTCGCTGGGCGTGGCAAAGCCAAACACAATGCTTCCCAGAACGGCCAGAATCAGTATGGCCAGCGGGAAAAAGGAGCTGAGCAGCATCTTGAAGATTTCAAGCCGGGCGTAGCTGAGCATCGCGTAATAGATCACCAGGATGGCTGCGCCGATGCCCAGCGTGATCCAGAACCCCATGGGAGCGGGGGAGGACATGTCGGCTTGCGCTTCGTCCTGTGCATCTGTCGTACCCTCTGTTGCGGAAGCACTGTCCGTTGCAACGGGTTCCACGCCTGGCGGCTCCGCCAGCCCACCCCCCAGGGATTGTAGCGATTCCGTGCCCGGCGGCTCTGCCAGGCCTCCGAATGAATCATTGCCTTCATAATTCCCGCCCAGCCCCATGGGCATGAGTTCGAACGACTGTGTGGGAGCAGGTGCGGTGACGATTTTGTAGGACAGGCCCATGGCCGCCGCAAAAACCAGTGCGGGCAGCAAGGCAATGAGCATGTGGTGCAGCAGCGTGCCCATGGGGACATCCACATTGCGACGCCCTTTCATCGCCTTGATCAAGCCCGGCAGGGCACGGTTGCCGAAGGCCTCGCGCAGGTTCTGCGCGAATTCAGGCAGGGTCACGCGCCGTTGTTCCGGGGTCAGCGGAGGCGCCGACTTAGGGCTGATCTTGGCGACGATCATCACATAGAAGACATACAGCAGCGCGAGCATGATGCCGGGGAAGAAGGCGCCGGCATACAGCTTGACCACGGAAACACCTGCCACGGCACCGTAGACGATGAGCAGCACCGATGGGGGGATCATGATGCCCAGGCAACCGCCGGCAGTGATGGCCCCAGCCGTCAGCCGTATGCTGTATCCCGACTTGAGCATGGCCGGCATGGCCAGCAGCCCCATCAGTGTGACCACCGCGCCCACGATGCCGGTTGCCGTCGCAAACACGGCGCAGGTGATGATGGTCGCGACCGCCAGCGAGCCAGGCACACGTGCCATGGCCAGATGCAGGCTGTGAAAGAGCTTCTCGATGAGGTTGGCTCGTTCAACCAGATAGCCCATGAAGATGAACAGCGGTACGGCAATCAGCACATCGTTGGTCATCACAGCATAGGTGCGCAGCACCATGAGGTCCAGCGTCTGTTCGATGGCAATCTCCGGGCCCATGCCCCGGTAGGCCAGATAGGTGAACACCACGCCCATCCCCATGAGGGTGAAGGCCGTCGGGAAGCCCAGCATGATAGTGACCACGATCAGCGCCAGCATGAGCAGGCCCAGGTGGCCGTTCGTGATATCGGCTGGCGCTGGCATCAGGATGAACAGGCCGATGAGGATGGCGATCAGGATGGAAAGGCCGAACCAGACTTCTTTTCTCATTGCTGGCTCCCTTCGCGTTTTTCTTTTTCGATGAGGGCCTGTTCGGCCTGCATGATGTCGTTGTCGTCGACGCTGACCATGTCCTTGAGCTTGTCCACGTCAACCTCTTCCACATCCTTGTCGCGGCGGGGCCAGCTGCCCTGCTTGAGGCAGCGCACGCAATGCACCACCTCGACGAAACCTTGCAGCAGCAGTGTCAGGCCGGCCAGCGGAATGATGAATTTGAAGGGATAGATCGGCGGGCCGTCGGCTGTGATGGTGGAATGTTCGTTGATCATGTAGGACTCGAGCGCATAGCCGTAGCCGGCCCATGCAAGCGCGATCACTCCCGGAAAGAAAAAGAGGATGTAGAGAGCCAGGTCCAGACCGGCCTGCAGCCTTGGCGGGAAGAAGCCGTACAGTACGTCGCCGCGCACGTGGCCGTTCTTCGACAGGGTATAGGCGCCTGCCATCATGAACAGCGTGCCGTACATCATGTTCATGGCGTCGAATGCCCAGGAATGCGGCGAGGCAAAGGCATATCGGGAGAAGACTTCATATGAGACGAACAGCGTGAGCGCCAGGACAAACCAGCCGAACAGCTGGCCTATCCAGGTGTTCACCCGGTCTATGGTGAGCAATATTGCTTGCATCGTAGATCGCACCCTGCAAATAAGAGGCAACGGAGCGGGATGCGGTGCGCGTAGCGGGGCACCGATCCGTGTGTGGTTGCTGGGTCTTGCGTGTTTGATATGGGGCGCCTGCCTGCGCGGCAGGGCAGCTTGCCTGGCAATGCGCCGCCCGTCTCAGAAAGAGGGCGGCGCATCGTCGGGGTCAGCTCTTCGCCTGACGCTTCTTGGCAAAATAGTGGTTATAGGCCATGCGACGGTTGTTGTTGGTGTCCATGTCCCAGGCCACCGCGCGGGATGCGAAAGCGCGTTGGGATTCCTCGATCTCCTTGAAGAGCGGGTTGGTTTCCCCCTTCTTGTCGATGATGGCGTCCCAGGTGGTCAATTGTTCCTGGAGGATGGCATCGGGCGTCTTGTAGAATTTCACGCCGTCTTCCTGCAGCTTGATGTAGTCCTGGGAATAGCGGTCCACCGCCTTCCACGACATGTCGGCCGAAGCCGCCTCCACCGCATTGGCGATGATGGCTTTCATCTTGTCCGGCAGGGCGTTGTACTTATCCTTGTTGAAGATGATCTCGAAGGTTTCAGAGGACTGGTGGAAGCTTTGCAGCATGCACACCTTGGACACATCCGGGAAGCCGAGCAACCTGTCTGACGATGCGTTGTTGAACTCGGCGCCGTCAAGCAGGCCTCTGTCCAGCGCCGGAACAATTTCGCCGCCAGGTAGGGCATTCACGGCTGCGCCCATGGCCGTGAACAGGTCAATGGCCAGCCCATTGGTGCGGAATTTAAGCCCTTTGAGGTCTTCCGTTTTTGTAATCGGTTTCTTGAACCAGCCAAAAGCCTGGGTGGGCATCGGGCCGCTCAGGAAAGAAACGACGTTGCCGCCGATCTGGTCATACAGCTTGACCAGCAGTTCCTTGCCGCCGCCGTACTTGTGCCAGGCAAGAACCATGTTGGCATCCATGCCGAAGGCCGGGCCTGAGGAATACAGCGCCAGGGCGTTCTGCTTGCCGTAGTTGTATCCCAGCACGCCGTGGCCGCCGTCAAGGGTGCCCTTGGACACCGCATCAAGCAGCGCAAAGGCGGGAACGACGGCGCCTGCCGGCAGAACCTCGATCTTGAGTTCACCGCCCGTCATATCGTTGATCTTCTGGGCAAAGTCGAGGGCATACTCGTGGAAGATGTCGACCGTCGGCCAGGTGCTCTGGAACCGGAAATTGGTGGCGCCCTGCGCCTTGACGATGGATGGGAAACCCATGGACATCGTCGCGGCCGCCCCCGCGGCGGCGCCGCCAAGAAAACGGCGGCGGGACGATGTGGGCTGGACGGGCTTGTGGCCTTTGGGTGAGCTGCTGTTCATTGCTTGTCTCCTGACTTTGCGCTAAGGCTTGTTGTGATGCAACGACTACTGACTCTTTAATGACTGCCGCTGCTTTTATAGGCCAAAGGAGAAGCCATAGTCAACAATTTGTAAGGCAGTTAAAACCCTTATACCAAGATAGCAAAACAGGCTTGAATGGCTGGAGACCTGCGGATTTTCTGGGTGTTTCAGGAATTCTTCAATATATGTAAATCTGACACCTTGATACCTGGAAGGCGAAAATAGGCTGCCGGCGCACCGGCTCAGGGCATGCGCGCAACTGCTATTCCGCCAGATTGCGCGTCACCTTGTGCAGGTGTTGTCCGAATGCCCGCTGGGCGCCCTCGGCATCGCGGGCCTGCAGGCAGCTGTAGATCGCGCGGTGCTCCGCCTCCCGCTCGGCCCGCCGCTGTTCGGTGGCATTGCGTCGCTTCAGCTCGCCCCATTCAGCCAGATTGCGGGCGGCGGTAACGATCTGGTAGATCTCGATGATCAGGCTGTTGTGTGTGGCGTCGGCAATGGCTTGATGAAAGCGCCCATCCCACGCCTCGAATTCATCCAGCGTCGATGCGGCTTCCGCGCTTTCCAGGGCTTGCCGTATCCGATCCAGATCGGCGCTGTTGGCATGGGCGACAACCAGATCGGGCAGTTGAGGCTCTATCAACCTGCGGGCCTCCATGATCTCGCGCGGGCTGGCGTCCCGGGCAGGACGGGCGGGAAGCGTGCTTGGGTCTGGCGTAGCTGGCGTGGCGGCCTGGGCACCCGCCTGAGGGGAGGTTGCGGGCGGGGGCACTGGGGTGCCAGTTGGCGGAGAGGCTGCGGATTTCTCCGCGATGTATGTGCCGCTGCCCACGATGCGCTCGATATACCCGCGCCCTTCGATACGTCCCAGCGCGGCGCGAATGGCGCCTCGGGTGACCCCGAAACGCTCGGCCAGCGCCCGCTCCGTCGGCAGGCGGTCTCCGGCGCGCAGGCCGCCTGATGCAATCAGGCCCATGAGATCTGCTTCCAGCCGCGCATGGCTGGCGCCAGAATCTGCCTGTGCCGCGACCCTGCCGCCGGCGGCCAGCGGCATGGAAGCGTTTTCCGTGCTGGCGGTCGCCCTGGCTGGCTGCTTGCCTCGCTTCGGAGCGGATGGGGCGGAGCGTGTGTTTCTTCCTGCCATAAAGAGGATATCGGGGAGTGCCCGTAAATTGGTTAACCAATTTGTAAATATACACCATGTTTATAGGTTTTGGTTAATATAGGTTGACCAAATTGGTTTGGGGCTGGCAAGATAGCCGCAACACAGCCTGCAATACGGCTGGCCCCGGTTTCCAACTTCTGACCCTTGTTCCCATGACTATCACTCTTTTCATTGCATTGCTCGCCCTTGGGCTTGTCAGCGGCTTCCTGGCGGGCCTGCTGGGCATAGGCGGCGGCATGTTCATGGTGCCCATCCTGACCTATCTCCTGTCAGCCAACGGGCTCGATTCGGGGCTGGCGGTGAAGATGGCTATTGCCACCTCCATGGCCGTCATTGTCTTCACTTCTATTTCCAGCGTCCGCGCCCATCACAAGCGAGGCGCGGTGCGCTGGGATATCGTCGCCAAGCTGGCGCCCGGCATCATCCTGGGCAGCCTGATCGGCAGCATAGGTGTCTTTTCGGTGCTCAAGGGTATTTACCTGGCGATATTCTTCGGCGTATTCGTGGCATTCTCGGCAACACAAATGTTCCTGAACAAGAAGCCGCCACCGAGCCGGGAGATGCCCGGAACGGTTGGCCAGTTTGTGGCCGGTGGTGTCATCGGCATGATTTCCGGCCTGGTGGGGGCGGGAGGGGGCTTTATCAGCGTTCCCTTCATGACCTGGTGCAATGTCGCCATACATACGGCCGTGGCCACAAGCGCGGGGCTGGGGTTTCCCATCGCCGTGTCCAACGTGATCGGATACATCGTCTCGGGCTCGTCGGTGCAGGGGCTGCCGCCAGGATCTTTCGGCTACATCTGGCTGCCCGCGCTGGCGCTGATCGCCGGCGGCAGCGTGCTGACGGCCCCTTTGGGAGCCAGGTCAGCCCACAGCCTGCCTGTTGCCACACTCAAGCGCATCTTTGCCTGCCTGCTGTACGTGCTGGCGGTCTATATGCTCTGGAAAGGCTTTTCCAGCTGACCCAGACGCTCGGGCGCGGGTTGCTACAGCAGGCCGCGGCCTGCCAAGTTGCGCATCAGCTGCGTAATGCCGAAGGTCCAGGCAGGCGCATCCTCGCTATAGGTCACCTGGTTCACGAGCGCACCCAGCCGGGGCGAGCTAATCCGCACGACATCCCCCGTCTTGTGCGTAAAGCCTTCGCCCGGCGCGTCCCGGTCCTCCGTCGGCGCGAACAGTGTGCCGGTGAACAGCATGAAGCCGTCGGGATACTGATGATGGCGCCCGCAGGTCTGCGCGGCCAGATCAGCCAGGTCGCGGCTGATCTGGCTGATTGAGCTGTGCCCATCGAGCACAAAGCCATCGCTGCCGCTGACATTCAGGCTGATTTCGAGATTGCGCGCGTCATCCAGCGTAAACCCGTCATCGAACAGGCGTATGAAGGGGCCGATGGCGCAGGATGCGTTGTTGTCCTTGGCCTTGCCAAGCAGCAGGGCGCTGCGGCCCTCGATGTCGCGCAGGTTGACATCATTGCCCAGGGTGACGCCGCGTATGCGCCCCTGTGAATCCACCGCCAGCACCAGTTCGGGTTCAGGGTTGTTCCATTGCGACGCTTTCAGTATGCCGATGGCCTCGCCGCTGCCCACGGACGACAGCACAGGCGCCTTGGTGAATACTTCCGCGTCCGGGCCAATGCCGACTTCCAGGTATTGGGACCAGAGGCCCTCCTGAATCAGATACTTGCGCGCCTGCGAGGCTTCCTCGGAGCCTGGACGAATGCTTGAAATGGCGCTGCCGATGGCTTTGCCGATTTCCTCGCGTATGCGTGCCGCGTTATGCGGATTGCCCGCCGCCTTTTCCTCGATGACCCGTTCAAGCATGCTGCCGGCGAACGTCACGCCGCAGGCCTTGAGGACCTGCAGATCGCAGGGCGCCAGAAAGCGCGCCGAGTTCCGGTCATTGGCAAGGGTGCTGCGCAGCACGGCATCCAGTTGCCATTGGGCCGCCTCGGGCGCCGCATCAACGACGGCGGAAATATCGTCATGCTCGAGCAGTTGCGACACAGTTGGGAACTGGCGGGTCAGGTCGAGCACCTTTCCCTTCCTGATGGCAACGACGCTGGGCCCATTGTCGCGCGGGTCGTGGATGCGGCCTATCAGCAGCGCGTTTTCGTGATCGACGGGAAGCAGGTTGGTATCGGATTGCATAATGGTTCCAGGGATCGGTTTGGTTGAGTTCTCGGATCGTTCTGTTCGTCTGTGCATGCGGCGCCGTGAGGCGGGCGTCCGGCATGCGGCATGTCTGCTGAGCCTGCCCGCAGGCTCAGGTGCTGCCCCCCAGTGTCAGCTGTACGCCGACCTTCTGGCGGCGGCCCCTGCCGTCGGCGGGGCCATGGATGATAAGCCGGGCGGCGGCGGCTCCTATTTCAGCTGCGGGAATGCTCACAGTGGTCAGGGACGGGTTGGTTTCGCTTGCGAACTCATAGCCGCCGAACCCGGTGATGGCAATATCCTGTGGTATGCGCAGCCCCTGGCGCTGGGCTTCAAGCAGCGCGCCAGCCGCAAAAACGTCGCTGGTGCAAACCAGCACATCGGCGTCGGGATATTGCTCCAGCGCCTTGTGCAGGAATGTCCGGCCCATCGCCATGGTGTATACCGGCTCATGAAGCAGAACCTGGCGCTTGCCACGGTGGCCGAAAAACTTTCGCAGGCCATAGTTGAAGCCTTTCAGCCTTTCCTCGGCGCGGTTGTCGCCCTCGGTGACAACGCCGCAGAAAACGGGATTCCGATATCCTGACTGTGCCAGGTGCGCCAGCAGGTCGATCAGGGCCTGGCGGTTGGAAAAGCCCACCAGGCAATCGATCGGATTGGCGACCCAGCCCCAGCTTTCCACCACGGGCACCCCGGCGCTTTCCAGCAGCTCCCGCGTCTTTCCGGTGTGGTGCGTGCCGATCATGAATATGCCATGCGGGCGGCGGCCCAGGATGCTGCGCACGATATCCTCTTCCTTGGCGGAATCATATTCGGTAATGCCGATGATGACCTGGTAGCCCGCTGACAGCAGCTCCTGGGTGAGGCCCTGTACCGTATCGGCGAAGATTGAGTTCGAGATCAGCGGAATGATGGCTGCTATGGTCTTGCTGCGCGAGGAAGCCAGATTGCTTGCCACAGCGTTATGGACGTAGTTGGTGTCCCTGATGGCCGCCAGGACACGCTCGCGCCGCTGAGGGGAGACAGTTTCGGGGCTGTTCAGGACCCGCGAAACCGTCTGGGCCGACACCCCGGCAATGCGCGCCACGTCAATCATCGTGACCGACTGCGAGGGCAGGCGCCTGCGGCCACCTGTACGTACCGGTAGGGAATCTGGCTGCAATGGTTTCGTCATGCGTGCTTTAGGACATATTTTTGTTCGTATGGAGAAGCATCATAACGATATCTGGGCTGCGCAGGCCATTAGCGCCCCTCGAAGACAGGTGTACGCTTCTCCTTGAATGCGCGGCGCCCCTCGTCGGCATCCTGGGTGGCAAAGCAAATGGTCTGCAGGTCGCGCTCATACTGGATGGCGGTTTCCAGCGGCACGGCGTAGGCTGCGCGTATATTGGTTTTTGCCGTTTGCACCGCGATGGGAGGGCGGGATGCGATCGCCTGCGCGATTTCCCTGGCCAGCGGCAGCAGTTCCTCGCCGGGAACCACCTCGCTGACCAGCCCCCAGGCCAAGGCTGTCGGGGCGCTGACGGGCTCTCCCGTCATGAGCATGCGGGCCGCGTTGGATGCGCCAATATTGTGAGCGAGCATATAGGCCATGCCTCCGCCGCCGATCCAGCCGAGCTTGACCTCGGGTGAGGCAAACCTTGCGGTGTCCGAGGCAATCCGGATATCGCAGGACATGGCCGTTTCAAGACCGCCGCCGAATGCATAGCCGTTGATCGCGCAGATTGCAGGTTTGCGCAGGGCGCGTATGGCATCGCAATAGTCCGGACGGTTCCGGAACACCCATGGGGTGTCGTAGGTATCGAGCTCGGAGATATCGCTGCCGGCGCAGAAAGCGCGCTCGCCCGCGCCAGTGATAATGACGGCGCGGATCTGCTCGTCCGCATTGCATTGCTGCACATGCGCAATGATGGCATCGGCCATTTCCGGCGTCACAGCATTGAGCTTCTCCGGACGGTTCAGGGTGATGGTGGCGATGTGGCCTTCTGTCGAGAAAAGAATGTTGTTCATCATATTCCTTTGGATGTGGCAATGCGATGCAGGTTCTCAAGCCGGGACAGTGCCGCCGATGCGTTGGCGCGCGCGGCCAGAAGCGCTCGCACGGATTCGGAAGCCTCAAGCTGAAAGCGTGTATAGCCGGGAAATCGCGGGCGCACGAATGCGTTCTCCAGCGTTCTCTGCGTGTTGGCATAGAAGCCGTTGTATTCGGCGTCCAGGGTCTCGTCTTCCCAGGCGGCGCGGGCGGAAGGCTGGCCATTGTGCGCGGGGATGAAAGAGGCTTGCGTATCGGGGGCCATCAAATGTTCAAGGTGGCGCAGCAAGGCTGGCGTAACCGGGCAGCTTTGCGTTATGGCGATACCTGTGCCGCCGAGCACTGAGCCTATGGCGCCGTCGGGGCCGCCGGGGGCGTCGATAAAGGATATCTGCTTTCCGGGGCTGTGCGGGCCCGCATAATTGACATAGCCATAGACGAGCGGACAGTAGGCGATCTGGTCTGTGGTGCTCATCCCGTGCAGCAGCGCAATCGGGTTTTTGTCCCGCCATGCGGCAGGGCTGTGCGCATGCAGGGACGAGAGCAAATTCCAGGCTGCCGTCATGTCTCCCCCGCTGAACAGCGGCTCCTGAAAGTCTCCCATGCGCGCGCCGAAAGCGTGGGCCATGCTGCACAAGGTCAGAAAGGCATGCGGGCCGGCGAGCGACAGGCAGATGGGATGGCGCTGCGCATAGGTGGGCAAGTCGGCCCATGTCGAGGGCGCCGGGTCTGTCGACAGGTCAGGCCTCCAGGCGGCGACCTGCGTGGCGGCGTCGAGCGGCAGCGCCCATTGGCCTTCGCCATAGCGGTAGCTCGAGAAACTTTGCCCGACAGACTGGGTGCGCCATGCGGCCAGCCGGGACGGACCAAACAGCTTGCCGACATCTTGCAGGCATCCCTGGGCCAGGGCGTCGCCAAGATGGGGATGGTCAATGACCAGCAGGTCATATTCCTGGGCGAGCCTGTCGATGGCGGCCGATTCAAACCCCTCGAGCGGCTGCTTGTCCCACTGGATCTGCAAGCCATCCCGCCGTGCCATTGCCGCCGCCGCGGCCAGGGCATCATAGCCCCTGGGGTGGTCCCAGGTGAGGCCCCTGAAGCGATGCGTGGATGTCATTGCCGGTTCCCGGCATGCGCCCGGACGGGGGCTTGTTCGTCCAGCGCGGCGCCGGCAGCGGCGGAAGATTCGCCGACGACTTTGCTGGCCAGCAGCTTATCGATTGCGGCGGCTTCCAGGCCGAGTTCGAGCAGGATTTCCCGAGTATGCTCTCCGGCCAGCGGCGCGCCGCGCGTGACCTTTGAGGGGGTGCGGGAAAACTTGATCGGGAAGCCGGGCGTCTTGACCAGGCCTTCGGTGGGATGTTCGTATTCCACAAACGTTCCGTTGAACTGGACCTGGGGGTCATTGATGACATCTTCATAGCTGTACACTGGACCTGCCCATATTCCGAGCCCGTCAAAAATTTCCAGCCATTCGGCGCTGTTGCGCCCCAGCAGTTTTTCGCGCGTAATGGCGTAGATCTCATCCCTGCGCTCGAACGTGTCTTTTTCATCGTCCATCTCGGCCAGGGCGGGCACGTCCAGCGCGGCGGCGAGGCTTTTCATCGAAGGAAAAGCCAGGGTGATATAGCCATCCGCGGTTTTGAATACGCCGTACGGTGCGCGGATATAAACGTGGGCGTGAGGCTCGCTGCTGCGCTGCTGCGACTTGCCTCCCACACTGAATACAGAGAGCTCCTGCATCTGCAGCGCGATGATGGAATCGAGCATATTGACCTGCACAAGCTGGCCCTCGCCGGTCCGTTCGCGATGCAGCAGCGCGGCCAGCACGCCCTCGAATGCGGTCGAGGCAGTGACGGCATCGACCAGGTATTGGCCTGCGGGGGAGGGCGGGTCGCCGGCCCTGCCGGCGGACATCATGGCGCCGCTCATCCCCTGCAGCAGAAGGTCTTGTCCGGGCCGCAGCTTGTAGGGGCCTTCTTCGCCGTATCCGGAAATGGAGACATAGATCAGGCGCGGATTGATGCGCGCCAGCGTCTCATAGTCCACCCCCAGCCTAGGCGCAACGCCGGGGCGGTAGTTCTGAAGAAAAACGTCGGCCTCGCGCACCAGGCGGTACAGGAGCGCCTTGCCGTCGTCCGATTTCAGGTCCACGGCCAAGCTGCGCTTGTTGCGATTCAGGGACAGGAAAGAAACATTGACCTGGTTGCCGCGCGCTCCGCCGGCGGAAACATGTCTTTGCCATTCGCCCGTCACCGGCTCGACCTTGATGACGTCGGCCCCCAGATCGCCAAGGCGCTGGCCCGCAAACGGGCCCGCCATTGCAATGGAGCAATCCAAAACCTTATAGCCTTCCAGAATATTCTTCATGTCATTCCGTCGTATTGAGATTTGCTCCCGCTTACAGGCTTATCCGTTTGCCTGTTTCGGGAGAGAAAAGAACGCAACCTTGCGCATCCAGTGCCACGCCCACCGGATCTCCCGTCTTGAGCGAGGCGTACCCGTTGGCGCTGACAACGATCTCGTTGTCGGCAATGTCTTCACCATGTGCCGTGCGGATATTCTCCAGCGCGACGGTGATCAATGATTCGGCGCCCACGTGTTCGACCAGCACCACCTTCCCAGGCATGGTGCCTGGGGCGGATGGCGACTCGCAGCGCATGGCATTGGGGCGTATTCCGACGACCAGGTCCTGCTCGCCGCTGTGCGGGTCTTGCAGCAGGCTGGCGGGGTCCGGCCCGATGGCCACGCCGCCCGCTTCCAGGCGGCTGTTGGCTGCCCGCGCGCGGATGAGATTCATCGGCGGGGTGCCGATAAAGCGCGCTACATAGGTGTTGTCCGGTTTTTCATAGATCTGGCGGGGTGTTGCGAACTGCTGCACCACGCCTTCACGCATAAGCGCGATGCGCGACCCCATGGTCATCGCCTCGATCTGGTCATGTGTGACATAGACAAAAGTGCCTCCCACTGTCCTGTGCAGCTTGGTGATTTCGCTGCGCATGGTGGTCCGTAGCTTGGCATCCAGATTCGATAGCGGCTCATCCATCAGGAAAACCTCAGGGCGCCGGACCATGGCGCGGCCCAGCGCCACCCGCTGGCGCTGTCCGCCCGACAGCGTACGGGGGTAGCGATCCAGCATGTCGGTCAGCGCCAGCGTGGCGGCGACGCGCTGGACATGTTCCTGAATGCCGGGGTCCCGCTCCAGCCTGCGCTTGGCGAGATAGCCCAGCAGCGGCAGGTGATACCACCAGTGAAAGCGCCGCATCATCAGTGGGAATGCAATATTGCGCCGCACAGTCATATTCGGATAAAGCGCATATGACTGAAAAACAAATGCCATGTCACGTTCGGTCGGCGGCAGGTCATCCACCCGGCGGCCATTCAGATGTATGGCCCCCGCGCTGATGGTTTCGAGGCCAGCCAGCATGCGCAGCAGCGTCGATTTGCCGCAGCCCGACGGGCCGAGCAGTACCAGAAATTCGCCGTCAGGCACGTCAAGGCAGATGTCGCTGACCGCCTGCTTATGGTTGAAGGTCTTGCTTACGCTTTCAAGCTGTATGGATGCCATAAGGCTTGCTTCCTGTATGTCTCATGTTTTATGGGGTCAGCCCTTGACGCTGCCGGCGGTCATGCCAGCCACTACATAACGCTGGGCAAACAGATAGAACACCACGGCGGGCAAGGTATAGATCAGCGCGACTGACATCACGGAGTGCATGGGTGTGCTCAACTCGCCGATGAAGCGGGCCAGGCCCACTGAAGCGGTATGCAGGCTGGAGTCGACGATCAGCGTCTGGGCAAAGATGTATTCATTCCAGCCATTGAAGAATGCAATGACGGCTGTGGCGGCGAGCGTTGGGGCGATGATGGGTGTGACCACACTCAGCACGGTGCCGAAACGCGAGCAGCCGTCCATCCTGGCCGCTTCTTCGATTTCCTCGGGGATGGCGTCTATGGCCCCCTTCAGTATCCAGGTCACGACAGGCACCGTGAAGGCGGTATTGGCCAGTATCAGCCCGAGCAGGGTATTGATCAGCGATAGCTCGGAATAGAGCGTATAGAGCGGGACCACCAGCATCGCCTCGGGAAGCATCTGCGTGACGAACAGCATCAGCCCCAAGACAGCCATGCTGGCAGTCTTGAACCGCGACAAGGCATAGGCCGGGAATACTGACAGCGCAATGCTCAGCACCATGGTGCCGAGGGCGACAATGGCGCTATTGCGCAGCCACAGGCCCACAGGATGGTCGCGGAAGATCTCCAGGTAAACCGCCGCTTGCCCGAAATCCGGCAGCAGCCGTGGCGATGCGTCAAACAGATGTTGCGGCGATGTCAGGGACGTCACCAGCATCCAGTAGATGGGAAATGCCGCCACGCCCAGCAGCGCCAGTATCAGCAGCGGGCGCAGGGTTGCTTCTGGCTTGAGCCAACGCATGTCTTACCTCCCGCGCGCGCTGCGGCGCGCCAGAATGGAATACGTCAGGGTAATGACCAGCGCAATGGCTACGCCTGTCATGCCCAGCGCGGCGGCCAGGCCAAGGTCGAAGTTGACAAAGGCATTGCGATACAGCTCGATCACCAATGTGTTGGTCGCCCCAATTGGCCCGCCCTGGGTCATGAGCCAGATCAGGTCAAAGCGCCTGAGCGACCAGATGGTGATGAACAGGGCGAGCAATGCGACAGTGGGCTGGATCACCGGCCATACCACCGCCTTGAACCGGTTGAGCCGGTCCGCCCGATCAATGATGGCCGCTTCGCGCAATTCCTCCGGCACCCCCTGCAGCGCGGCAAGCAGCACCACCGAGGAAAACGGGAAGATCTGCCAGACCGTGGTGAGCAGAATTGCCGGCAGGGCGAACTGGGGCGAATCCAGCCAGCTGCCGTCATTTCCGCCCATGCCCAGCCATTGCAGGGCATGGTTGAAGATGCCGTATTGCCCGTTGTAGATCCATATGAAAATGAGTGCCACGGCGACGGGCGGCGCAGCCCACGGTATGGTGACCAGCGCTCTTGCGACACTGCGGCCCTTGAAGGCCCGGTCCAGCAACAGGGCCGCGCCCAGCCCCAGAGAAATCGACAGCGTTACGCATGCAAACGTATAGATGGCCGTGATATAGAACACATGCCTTATGGCGCTGTCCTGAAACAGCGTGCGATAGTTGTCGATGCCAATGAACGTGGCATTCTGCGGGGAGAGCAGCGTTGCGTCCGTGAAGCTGAGCGACAGCTCCTTGAGCAAAGGAAGACCCTGAAACAGCGCCAGGTAGAGCACGACGGGCAATATGAACAGCCACGGCACCCAACGTTCACGGGTCACGGCTTTGCCTGGGGCGGCGCGTCGCGTGGCGCGCGCCCCCGTCGCGGCAGCGCAAGGCAAGGCGCCAGGGGACCCAGGCTTTTCTTCAGTGTGGCTGAGCGCGTTCATTTCTTGCTGACCAGCCGCTCGGCCTTCTTCTGCGCTTCATCCATGGCCTGCTGTGGGTCCGTGCCGTTCTGCAATACCTTGATCACCTGCTGCACCACGATCTGCTGAATTTCGGGCGCTTTTGTTTCAAGCCCCTTTGGCAGCGGCGGCACACTGTTTTGCGTCTGTTCGTCATAGACATGGATCCATGGCCAGTTTTGTTCTTCCTGTGCAGAGCGCGGCACCTCAGTGGCGACGCTCGAAGCGCCATGAATCTGTTGCAGCTCGGCCTGGGGTTCGGCACCCAGCATCCACTTCAGGAAGGTTGCGGCGGCTTCCTGGTGCTTGCTGTTCGCATTCACGGTAATCGGCGCCAGAATCATGGCCTGAGCCTTGTGGGGAAATGGCGATGGCGCCGCGCCCATCTGGATGTTCTTGCCTTCTGTGGCCAGGTTTGCGGCGACGCCGCCGTTGTCAATTTCCATTGCCAGCTTGCCCTGGGCAAACATGCGGCGATATGTGGCGGCATCCGCGCCCTTGGGAATAACGCCCGCGTCATACACCCGCTTGTATGCGTCTATTCCCTGCACAACCTCGGGAGAATTCAGCGTGGGCTCGCCCTTGTCATTGGACCAGCGGCCGCCAAAGCCATATACGAAATTGCATAGGTCGTACCACATGCCGCCGCGCTCGGCCATGGTGGCGCGATAGGCGAAACCATAGTTTCCGCCCGTGGTCGCGGCCTTGGCCGCAGCCAGGAACTGGTCGAAATTCGTGGGTGGATCGCCTTTGACCAAGTCTTTGTTGTAGACCATGGCATAGTTGCTGACCTCGAAGACAATGCCGTATCGCTTGCCGCCGATGCGCATGTATTGATCCGCGGGGCCGAACTTGAAGTCGTCGTCCTTGATATATGCATCTATCGGAGCCAGCCTGTCGGCTTCGGCAGCCGCATAGAATTCAGGCAGATCGAAGCGCACCAGATCCGGCCCCGAACCGCCGCCCATCTGCGTGAATACGGTGCTGACAAATGACGAGAAGGGGATGGCGACGGGCTTTACTTCTACCTTGTCCTGGCTTGTATTGAATTTATCCAGCCAGGCGCGCATCTTGTCGCCCCTGCCAGGCTCGGCGAAGCTGGCGGCGGCAAAGGTGATGGTCTCCTTTGCATGGGCCTGGTGGGGCATTGCGGCCGCGGCTGCTGATACAGCCAGCACTGCCAGCGACGCCAATCTGAAACGGGTTGATAGCATGCGGGTCTCCTATTTCTGAATATTTTGTTAGCGTTAACAAATAGCGCTAACAAATGCTAGCCGCTTGTCAGGATAAATGCAATAGATGCCGAGCCTGCCTTGGGGCTAGCGCATGTCCCAGCCGCCGTCGACGGACAGTGTCTGGCCCGAAATGAAGCCTGCTTCTTCAGATGCCAGGAACAGAATGGCGGCGGCGATGTCACCCGCATGGCCGCGCCGCTTTATGGATTGCCGATCCAATACCATGCGGGTGTAGCCTTCCGGGTCGGGGTGAATGGCTTCGGCATCGGTGGGGAAGGCGCCGGGCGCAATCGCATTGACCGTGATGCCCCACTTGCCGAATTCGCGTGCCAGGGCGCGGGTGTTGCCGAGCATCGCTCCCTTGGACTGCACATAGGGCTGCAGGTTTTCCCACCCTCCCGACAAGGTAATCGAAGATATATTGATGATGCGGCCCCAGCCCTGGGCGCGCATGCCGGGCAGGGCGGCGCGTATGATCTGCAGCGCAGCCTCGACGTTGACGCGATGCACGCGCCGCAACTGCTCCATACTGTATTGCTCGAAAGGCATGGAAGGGTAGATGGCGGCGTTGTTGATCACCACATCAAGCGGAGCCTCGGCAGTCAGGCGCAGCAGTTGTTCCCGCAGGCCGGCCTCGTCTTCCAGGTCGGCCTGGACAATTTCCAGGTTTGCCGATTGCTCGGGCCTTGCCTGGGTACGCAGACGTTCGATACTGGCCGGATTGTGATCCAAGGCAATGACCGAAGCGCCCATATCGAGCATGGACAGCGTGGTCCGCAGCCCCAGACCGCCGGCGGCGCCGGTATACAGGACACGCCGTCCGGCCATGGAAAAAGGGTGCCGGGCTGTCATGATCGTCCTTCGATGGCAGGGAAGATTCCGGAGGGCTGGGGGTATTCATCCTGAGGCTGCACGGCGATTGCCCGTATGCGCGCTTCGGCTTGCGCAATGGCCCGCTGATCGGTGAGCACGCGAAACCGGGTGTCGTAGCGGCGTTCTTCCCCATGCTCCAGCCAGATCATCTCATTGCGTTCGCGGGCGGCGCCCTGGCCCAGGACGTGATTCGTGGAGGGTTCTATGCCCATCGCATACTGGCCGGCCTGCATGTTCTGCCACTGATACTGGCAGGGAAACTGGCTTTTGAGGGTGGTGACCTCAAATCCGATACCCAGCTTTTCATTGACCAGCGCGACAGGCACTTTGCCGGCGCTGTCGGCGCGCATTTCGTGTTGCCAGACCTGCTCGTGAAAGCCCGTTCTGGGGCCAGGCATGGTGCGGTAGCCCACGCCCTGCCTGTGATAGTTTTCCGCATGCGCCGCCCAGGCGACATCCGTGATGGGGGCGATATACCGCGACCCCTCATCCAGCACAGGATAGCCTAGGTTGATGTGGTAGCAGAGCATATGCGGCGTCCGGTAGAACCCGCGATTGACAACGCGGTCGGCCAGGCGGATCTCGAAGCTGCCCACATCAATTTCTATGCGCCGATGCAGTTCCAGGTGTTCGCCAAACACAGTGCCCTGAGATACCACCCCCTCGGCCCAAAGAATGCAGCGGTCCCCGTCCCACGATTCTCCATAACCGTTCAGCCGGGCGGGTATGGTGCCCGCCCGTCCGTGTATGGACTGGCGCACGGTCTTGCGTGGGCCATAGATATAGTTGTCGGCAGGCGCATCGTACATGAACAGGATGTGATCCAGCCCGCAGGTCACCATGAGTCCCGAAAACGATCTCATCCACGCCAGGCCGCCTTCTCCCTCGTATTCATGAAGCCCAGGATGGCGAAAGCCGGAAGGCGAGTGCCACCCGATTGCCTGGCCATGATATTCACAGTCTGCTATGTCCATGGCACGGTCGACAAGCACAGTGAAGCGCAGCCCCGCCCCATTGCGAAACTCCAGCATGCGTATGCCGCGTTCCACGCCATCGCCAAGCGTCATGAGCCGAACGCCGGCAAACTGCGACAATTGTCCGCAGCGTTCTTCCAGCTGCCGGCGGGTCAGGGTGTTTCCATACAGCGCAACCATGGGATCTCCGCTCTCAGACGCCGTTGGCGCGAAGTTTCCCATCCAGGAACTGCTTGGCGCGGGGCACATCGTCCTCGGTCAGGTGTTCGATGATGATGGGGATGTTGGGGTGTTTCTGAGCCAGGCGCCTCAGGTACAGGTCATAGTTCAGCGAACCCAGGCCGGGTGCGGGCAGTTCAATTTCACCGACGCCACGGAAGGTATGGCTTTCGGCTGCGTCGGCATCTCCGATATCTGTATGCTTTTCCGATTTGTCGTCGCCTGACCGCTTGACGTCCTTGGCATGCGCGATCCGAATCTTGTCTGACAGGGCATCAAAGACCTGATGCAGTGTCTGGTCCATCTGATCGATATTGTGGTTCTCGAAATAGTTGGTTGGATCCATCAGCAGCCCCAGGCCCGGATGGTCGACTTCCGCGAACATGCGCAGCGTTTCCTGTATCGAGCCGACCACATTGTTCACATAGGTTTCCATCAGGAACATTGCGCCATGGTCGTAGGCATGCTGGGCAAGCTCGCGTACGACTTCGCGGCATTCTTCCCAGCCTTCCTCGCTTTTGTTTCTGGGATGGTGCACCCAGTCGCTGTCGGTGGCAAAGGTGCCGGTCTCGGATATGACATAGGGCGATCCGAGATACTGCGCATGCGCGAGGATTTCTTTCAGATAGTCGTTGCGCCGCTTGCGTTCGGCCTTGTCGGGATGGACGATGTTGGTATAGGCGGAAATGCAGGAAACCGGCAGGTCGTGATCACGGAAAGTATCGCGGATCGTCGTGCATTTCGCCTTGGTGATCTGGCCAGGCCCAAGTTCCATGCCTTTGAAGTGCAGGTCGAGCTGAACTGTATTGAAGCCGTGGGAACGTATGGTCTTGGCGCTCTCCTCGAGTCCATAGGGAAAATAGCCGGTAAAGATGCCAGTCTGTATCATTTCTGTCTCCTGGTGTTCTGTAGGGGTGGGTGAGGGGTAGCGAAAGGGATCTGATCAGTCGCCGTCGCGCAGAATTTCCGCAAGATCGACTGTGCGGCGTTGTTCCATCGACCGATAGGCGGCCTCGATAAGCGCCATGGTTCGCACGTTGTCGGCGACCGACAATGCGGGCGGGCTTTGCGTGCGGAGCGCATATTGCAATTGCTCCATGACGCCGATGAAGGCGTCGGGAAACCACATGGTTTCCCAGGCTGGGGTAATCCACTTCCCTTGTGTGCCATGGCGGGAAGCGAAGCTGAGCGTCGACGGCTTGCCTGTGGGCCATCCTATCGAACCGCGAGCAGTGCCTTCTGTGCCCTCGACGCGCCAGCGTATCTGCTGGTCGTCTTCATAACCCTCCCCGGTGGGGCCCGACCAGACATCCTCAAGTGAAAGGGCGAGCAGCCCGCTTTCATACTGGAGCGTGGTGGCCACCAGCCCGTCCGTATGCTCGAAAGGCGTGCGCGGATCCCGCCGGGCTACGCAAGTGACAGACTGGGGCTCGCCAAACAGATAGCGCAAGGCGTCGAGATGATGCACGCTCATGTTGGCGAGCGTCAGGCGATCGTAGCCTTGAAGAAAAGACTGCCAGTGCGGCACTGCATGCATATCGATCTGCGCAAACACCGGGCTGCCCAGCAGCTCCTGATCCAGAATCTGCCGCAGCACCCGTACTGACTGGTCATAGCGCATGTTTTGGTTGACAGACAGGATCTTGCCCGCAGCCCGAGCCTCATCCCGCAGCTGCCTTGCCTCATCCAGTGTCAGCGCCAGCGGTTTTTGCGCCAGGATGGCTCGCACATGCGGCGCCGCCAGGGCCTTGCGTATCAGCGCGGGCTGCTGATCGGGCGGAAACGCGATATCCACGATTTCAATCTGAGCATCCGAGATCAGGTCGTCGGGCGTGTCGTGAATGGTGGCTATGGACCAGCGCTGTGCCACATCTGCTGCGCGTGAGCGTGTACGGGAGGCAATCGCCCGGACATCGAAGCCTGCCTTGCGATAGGCGGCAAGATGACATTCAGCCATGATCATGCCCGCGCCAATACAGCCAATGCGGTAACCGGTTTCCCTGATCTGGACATCGGGCTCGAAATGCGGTGTGGACATCTTGTCTCCTGTCAAAGGATGAGGGCGGCCATCTGCGGGCCATGATTTTGTGGCAATTATGTGGATTGGATGATTAAATATCAATCATAAAAACACATCAAAACCATCATTTGATGGGAGCTGACCGTAAGCATCGCTCAACATGGGCCTGCAAGCGCTATTGGCAGTCTGCTTTTGACAGGAAGGAAAACAGAATATGCGTGCAACCATTTCGCGCATTGCCCATGAGGCGGGCGTATCCACGGCGACGGTGGACAGGGTGCTCAACGACAGGGAAGGCGTTCGCGTGAAAACGCGCGACCGGGTTATCGAGGTTGCCAACCGTCTCGGTTACTTTGGCGGCGGCTCAAGAGCCATGGTGGGCGACGTGCGCATGGATTTCATCCTGCCCGCGGGCTCGAACAGTTTCATGGTGGCCCTCGGACGGCATCTGCTCGCGGAGGCGCAGGCCAGGCCACAGGTGCGTGCGCAATTGCATCTGATCGATGGCTTTGATGCGGACACCCTGGCGGGGAAACTGTATGAATTGGGGTCGTCCACCGATGCGATTGGCCTGGTCGGCCTGGATCACCCGCGAGTCAGGGAAGCAATTGCCGCGGTACAGGCCGGGGGCGTGCCAGTCAGTACGCTTGTGTCGGATATCCCTGCGTCGGGGCGAGTAGGCTATGTCGGCATCGATAACCGGGCGGCAGGCCGGCTGGCCGGCCTGCTGGTTGGCAGGTTCCTGGGGGGCGGGCAAGGGCGTGAGGTTGCGGTGTTTGCCGGATCACTGGCCTATCGGGGGCATGAGGAGCGGGAGATGGGCTTTCGTGCCTTGCTGGGTGAAGAGTTTCCGCAGCTGCGGATGTCCCGCATTGTGGAGGTAAGCGACGACCGGGAGCTCGCCTATGAGGCCGCGAGCGAGTTGCTCAGGGGCCGTCCGCCAGTTGCCATCTATAACATTGGCGCGGGCAACCAGGGTATTGCGCGTGCGTTGCAGGAGGCGGGGCTGGACCAGCGCGTCGTGTTCATAGGCCACGAGCTTACCGACTCAAGCAGGCGCTTGCTGCTCGACCGGGTCATGGATCCCGTGATAGACCAGAACCCGCGTGTCGAGGCCAGGGAGATAGTCAAGCTGCTCGTTTCGGCAGTCAGAAAAGTGCCAGAGCCAAGCTATATGCCGCGCCTGCAGGTGATTTTCCGTGAAAATATCCCCGCAGGGTAGGGGGGCTGGGCCTGCCTGACAGCTCAGGCCGCCAGGGCGCATGGGCTTGCAAGCTGAAAGCTCAGGCCGTCAAGGCGTGCCGCATGGTGACGTGTTCTATGCCGGCGTCCATATAGGTATGGCCTTCGGCCAGGAAGCCGTGCCGCGCATAGAAATTGCTGGCATGGGTCTGGGCGGACAGCACAACCTCCATGTGGCGCTTGCGCCGGGCCTCGTCCATCAATGTGCTCAGCAGCTTCGAGCCGATGCCACTGCCGCGATAGTCTGAGCGGACGGCCATGCGGCCAATGTGGGCGTCGGGCAGCAGCCGGCCCGTGCCTATGGGTTCGCCCAGCGCGTTATAGGCAACCGCATGTATGCACAAGGCGTCCTTGTCGTCCATCTCGAGCTCGGGCGGAACATGCTGTTCTTCGATGAAAACCGCGCGTCGTACAGCCGACGCATCTTTCTGGCATTTTGCCCAATCGCCAACAACGATTTTTATTTCCTGGTGCACGTCAATCTCCTTGTTTCCAGCCGGCCGCGCCTGCTGCGGTCACCTGGTGGGTTCGGTCGCCTGCTGCGAGCAGAAAGGCGAAGCCGGACCAGGATACAGTCGCATTCACGCTTCATGACGGATTTCCGTCGGCCGCGTATCTTAAAACGCTTGCGTGGCGGAAATATGAACCAGCGTGCTTTGAGCGACTGCAATTGTACCGTCAAAGTCAGCGTTATTTTATCGACCTGTAGAGGGGGCTGGTGCAACATAGCGCAACAAACGCGACAGCATGAGTCGCCTGCTCGGAGGTTTCTTGGGTCTTTGTCACCATCTGTCAAAAAGAACCCGCCAGGGCCTTGCGCGGACTTCAAAAAATCTGCTATAGTTGCGGTCTTCCAAAGAGGGGCGCATTAGCTCAGCCGGTTAGAGCGACGGAATCATAATCCGCAGGTCCCCTGTTCGAATCAGGGATGCGCCACCATCGCTTTTAAGCCCTTGATTTTCTTGAAGAAATCAGGGGCTTTGTCTTTTTCGGTGTCCCACTTGGTGTCCCACTCTACCAAGACGATGGAACACATACCCAACCTCAAAAAATCCCGGCACGGTGTTTTCTATTGGAGAACTAAGACCAATGGCAAAGAAAGCGCCATCAGTCTTAGAACCAAAGATCCCTTAACTGCTAAGATAATTGCTTTCAAAATTCATCTTGACAAAGCAATGACAATCAGAAAATTCGAGATTGACCTGAGAAACGGAATTTTTAAGAGTGATGGCACCAGCCAAGACAGTGACAATCTACTCGAAGCCATAAAACGCCTCACAGGACGGAATACAGCCCGCTCACTGCCATCGCTGGACGATGTGGAGGCAATGATTGACTTGCCCCAAAAAACGCCACAGGAGGCTTCTAAACGATTTAGCGAAGTCGTTGAATTCTATTTGGAAGAAAGAAAACTCAGCAACAGAGAAAAAACACTCCAAGAGAAAGAAAGCAAATTCAAAGAATTTGAATTGCTTTTCAACAACCCACACATAAAAACCATTACTGACGAAACAGCCATCACCTACAAGCAAAGGCTTATCAGTAATGGTTTAACCACTGCCCGGATTAACAAGTCAATTTCCTTTTTTAATGACCTGTTTAACTACACAATACAAAACAAATACTACAACAGAGCAAATCCATTTGAGAAAATGGCCATCAGCAAAAAAGGAAAAAAACGACAAGTAAAATCCTATCAGGCTTTTACAGAAGAAGAATTAAAGCAAATTTTCAACAGCAAAGAGAATTACACTTGGTATGCATCAGCACACCAAAAAATCAAGACTGATTTTTATTGGCTGCCATTCCTTGCCCTTTTCACAGGAGCAAGGATAGGAGAGCTTGCCGCCTTAACAGTTTCAGACATAAAAAAAGAAAACGATATCTGGTTTTTTGACATTACCGAACAAGATGATCAAGGCGTCAAAAGCGACAACAGCGTACGGAAAGTTCCTATCCACAAAAAGCTAATTGAGTTGGGCTTTCTCAAATACATTGAAAGCCTACAAGACAAAGCAGGCTTAATCTTTCCCCATCTCATTACGGCAAAGTCAGGCTATGCCAAGAACACCAGCAGGAGGTTTAACGAGGACTACTTAACGGGCAAATTGAAGATAAACAACGCTCAAAAGAAGTTCCATTCCTTCCGGTCAACCTTCATCAACCGAATGACATATCTCAACATCCACCCGGCGATGCTGCAAAGCCTCGTGGGCCACTACGAACAATCAAAAGTCGATTTTTCTTCGGCCCACTTCTCGGTTTACCAGCAACAAAAACCCGTGGCAGTTTTGAAAGAAGTCATCGACCATCTGGATTATCCAGAGGTTGATTTTTCTTTCTACCTGCCCGCACACTGACGCCTCTTTAAACCTGCCTTGATGGCGGTTTAACCTCGTCTCACGCGTGCGCGTACTTCACGACTTTTTAAACGTGCCTTAATGGCCGTTTAAATTCGTGTGAAGCACAAAACCGAAAGTGCGTTTTATTTGCTGTAAGGTAGATTTTTTAGCATACTAATATCAAGATATATTTTTGATATATCTTGCCCACAAGACCTATTACTTCGTAATAAGTCTGTGGGGCAGGGGATACCCCTGCACCCAGCCGCCAAAATGGCGGCTATAAAAACAATAAAAAAGGTGCCTTATGTATTATGCTAATCGTGATATAAAACTCAAAAAATTACGTGCTTCAAATCGTGCGGCTTCGCACGTTTTCCGCAACGATCCAAAAAATGATAATGTGGTTTCCAGTCGGTCAATTTTAAATCGTGTCATTATCGGGCCGGATAATTTCAACGATTATAAAAAGAGACTGGATGAAGTGTTATCCCAAAACGCATCAAAAAAGAAAATACGAAGTGATGCGAACATCACCATCAATCAAGTTTTTCATTGTTCAGCAGGTTGGCTATTTGATTTTGAGAAAGCAGGGATTACGCAAGAGAAATGGGAAGCTTTAAACGTCCAAAACCCAGAGGACAAAAATGCCCTTGCCCGTGTCTGGGCAACACTCGACGCAAACAAGTTAGATAAGTTTGAGAAGGCAATGCTTGAACATCTTGAAAAATGTCATCAGCACACTATTTCAGTTGTTCTCCATATGGACGAAAAAACACCACACTATCACGTGGTAAGCGTTCCATTTGTGAATAAGGTTTTGAGTGCCAAGCAATACTATACAAAAAAAACTCTCAATGATTGGAATTCGGATTTTTTTGAGCGCGTTAAAAAACTGAATTTATCAACGAGAAGAAAGGTTCCTGATGTTCCACTATCTCAGGAACAATATGCAAAGAGTGATGTTAATTCGCCAAAAAGAGCGCTAAGAAAACGCCCTCGTCCCCATAGACCAAAACCCGCAGCAGGCCTTTTCTACTCTCGCAAAGAGGTAGATAAAACAGTAAAAAGTTATGAGGAACGAGAAAAGCAACTCAAAGAAATCATTGCTAATGCCCATAAATGGATAGCACAAAAAACAGTTGAATTAGAGCAACAGAACAACATTAGGCAGAGATATGAAAATGCCAAAAGATTACTGTCAGAAATTCCGAAAGGAAAAATCAATTACAGAGCACAGAGCATAGCAGCAGCCAAACTCAAAAAAGAACTGGAAGAAAAAGAAGAAGAACTCAAACAAGCAAGGGAACAGGCGCAAGAGGCAGAGCAAAAATTACAAGCCATTCAATATCAAAGATTGAAGAGAAAAAACAGCAAAGGGACTACGCCCCTTTACCCCGTCAAATAAAAAAATTATTTTTTTATTTTCTTTATTGACAATGCCAAAAACATTTCTTATATTAATAGTGTCACCCGTAGTTTCTGCCTACGCCTTCGCCAACACGAAATCGACGTATATATTGACACAGCAGAATTAAAAGCCACCCAAACAAAGGTGGCTTTTTCTATTTCTTGACAATAATAAATTTTTTATTATTATTTAAGTGTCAATATTTACACGTCGAATTTTAGTGTTAAATCACAAAAAATCACCTGATGACTTTAAATTCCCCGGTTTGATATTAACGTAGTTTTAGACTTAATAAGAAAATGTCTATCCTGCTTTTTTGGCAAACAACCAAATTATGGCAATAGTCAAAAGTAGTATTGAGTTGAAGGGGTTAAAACGGTAGTGCACAGCCCCAGCCTTTCCGAACTTCGCAGGCGCACGGTATCCGGCATTGGATGGTCTGAATAGACAGCGAAGATCTTCTCACAGAGATAGCCCTCCATGTGAGAAGGGAGCGATATACGGCAGATAATTTGCCGGTTGAGCGATTAACGGAACTCACCTTCATTTTTTAATGCAGGTTGGGTTTCCTTTTTTTCGCTCAACCGGCAGGTGCGAAAAAAAGAACAAACTTAATAAATAAACATTAGCTACAACTGTATCTATAAAATATAAATACTTTTATCTTTAAGATTATTTTTATATAAAATACATTTAATAATTAAATTATATTCTTCAATTAATTGCCTTTCGTCTGACAAACGACCAGCATTAATCAAATCTCTTAAATCAGCCACAGACATTTTTATTTCATCTAGTGTGCTAATTAATTTCTTGTCATATATAAAATTCATACCATACCCCTTTTTATTGAATATATAAAAACGGAGTAATTAATCAACGTTGGTTGGGGGATAGTGAGAACTCGAAGAGGAAGCCCAACGGCGTTTGAGTGATGATAGAAAGCTAATAAATTTTACTTTCTCATATTAATAAATATAATTTATTATATGAAAAATAAAATATTAATCTTCCCTCTCATTGCTTTATCTTTTGGTGTAGCACAAGCACAGCCACAAGAAAATATACAAGAGCTAGATAAAGACAGCACATATCGGTATGATTTACTACCTTGGAACAGTGCTTTTGCCGACGAAGTTAACAATATTCAAAATAGGACACTGGCTTGTGCAGGTACTTACCCCATAGGAAATATTTACGAGGAAAGGATAGAAACCGTTAAAACCTTGATTAACGGTGAACCAGTTACCACGTACAGCCCTTGGAATGAAATTACAAGAGATTGCAGAACAAATATTTTAGAGACTAGAAATGTAGCCTGCCCTGCTAACCAAAGAGGAACACACAGCCAAAGAAGAACGTATGTTCAGTATTATGATGGAAGAATAATAAATGATACAGGCTGGCAAACAACGAGTAATAATTGTGATTATTATTATGTAAGCACAGGTTCACAGACAAGGAATGTAGGTTGTCCTGCTGGTTATACAGGCGCACATCATCAAAGTAGAACATTTCAAAATTGGTCTAATGGCACCATTCGAAATGACTCAGGGTGGATTACAACCAGCTATACCTGTCAGCCACCTAAATACCACTACACCGTTACTACTTACGGCAGTGATAAAGCACGACTTACTGTAAGTTATAAGGGCCACTCGCTTTCCCATAACTATATCTGCCATAAGAGCGCAAGTGTTTGCGTAGCTACATATTGGACTGGCGTCCCCCCTATTTACGGATGGCCACTATCAAAATTCATGATAAGAAACACTTTTCCACCGGCCACTGTAGTAATTGCATGTTTTAATTTTGGATCGAATCCAGGGACTAGTGGTTGGGTGGAAGAAGTCGCTTGTTAATGATAAAGTGTCCCACTTAGTGTCCCACTTTTTTTAATCAACACCAAGTAAAAACACCTTATAAGGCATTGATTTAAAAAGAAAAACAGGGGTTTGGCTCATTCATCAGGGATGCGTCACCAGAATACACGCTGCCCCGCAACCGAAATTTCGGCAATACCCCGGTTCTACGTGCCTGGCTTGAACCCTATTGCTCAGCAGCCCACGTTGCCCTGACCTTAGCGGATGGCCCATGGCCAATATCAGACCCCGCTGATGACAAAGTCAATGCGACCGAGTTCTCTGGCTTTGATATCAGCGTGGATTTACCTGCGTGTGGGGCCAGCTTCCACCCCTACGCCGCTGCGGATGCCTGGCAAGGCGCACCATGAGCGATATCGATAACACGCATGGCCTCCCGCTCTTGACAAGTCAGAACCCATGAAACAAAAAGTCAATGGCACCCACAATATCGTCGTGCCGCTGTCGGAGACTGCACATTCGTGGCACGTCTGGGAGCACTGCGGGGATGGTTGACGGTCAGCATGACATTCTCCCTGTTCAATAGCGCAAACATGCGCACCTTTCACAACACATTGTATGTGCATACCAGCCAAGCAAGGAGGATATTTCTACCGAACAATTTCGTAATCATTTTCGCTTGAGTTGATCGCATCGAGAACATTACAGCTACCTAACCATTTGGTCATGAAGTGGGCAGGCAAGAACCGTGAGGCATACCGCGCCGCCTTGCGCAAGCGCTTGCCACATCTGCACTGGACAAGCGGCCTGCACAGCCGCGAGCGCGCGATATGCCTTATGAAATGATTTTTCTGGGACGCCGCGCATCGGCGTCTCGCATGTTCCTGATCGTCATCGCTAGCGGATATGCAGACATGATCGCCGTGCCACTGACGCCTTGAGCCTATTCATGCGGGGTGATATGGTCCCCGAAAAAATGGCATGGAAACGGCATGGATTCTGGAAAGTGCCCGCTCCAATCTTCAAGGGGCGTAATCGCTCCACATTTAACTTACTTGGAAGCACGTATGTGGCAGTGTCTGATTATTGAGGATGATCAAGCGAACGCCCGCTATCTCGCCAATGGCCTGATGGAGCTGGGGCATGTGGTGACCGTTTGCGGGGATGGCGCGAGTGGCCTGGAAAATGCCATAAAGGATCAATGGGACGTCATCATTCTGGATCGAATACTGCCCAATAATGTTGATGGCCTGTCAATACTGTCTACGCTGCGGGCGCTGGGAAAGAAAACGCCAGTGCTGGTGCTTAGCGCATTGTCTGCTGTCGACGATCGGGTCGACGGTTTGAGAGCGGGCGGTGACGACTATCTGGTCAAGCCGTTCTCATTTTCCGAGCTGGTCGCCAGATTGGATGTCCTGGTTAGGCGGACGCGCCCGGATTTGGAGGCTAAAGAGCTCAGGATTGCGGATCTGTCGGTTAATGTCACCTTACAGAAGGTACAACGTGGCGGAAGATTGGTTTCCCTGCAGCCGCAAGAGTTCCGTTTGCTGGTCTATCTGATGCTTAACGCGCACAGGGTCGTGACGAGAACAATGCTGCTTGAAACGATTTGGGGCTACAGCTTTGATGCCCAGTCAAATGTGATTGATGTTCAGGTCAGCAGGCTGCGTCGCAAGATAGATGCGGGTTCAGTAATCCCGCTAATCCATACTGTGCGTGGCATCGGGTACACCCTTTCTGATGCACAGGGTGCCAACCTTGCGGAATCGGAAGAAAAATGATCTCCGCTTTCAGGAGGCTGTGGAACTCCATTTCTTTTCGCTTGACGCTGAATTATGGCTTGCTGGCGATTCTGACAACGCTGATATTGATCGTATTCATATACTTTCAATTCATCGGAGCCTTACGTACCGAGTACACGCGCCAGATAACGGCGGCGGCCCAGCGTTTGAATGTGGCTTATGAAGAGGGCGGGCGCAGCGCGCTCATATCGGCTCTTGAGCTGACGCTTTCGGATCGGATCGACTCTGACAGAGAGATCTACTTGCTGCTCGATGAGGACAGCCGGAAGCTGGCCGGCAACCTGGACGAATCTCCGATGTCCTATCCGACATATGCCGGTGTGTTTGAAGCTGAGGTCATCCAGGATGGCATCCCTACGCGCGGCCACCTGAAGATCCAAACCTTGCATGGGGGGGAAACGCTGGTCGTGGGGCATGATTTGAGCGAGATGAACGACATCACCTCATTGATTGGTCAGGCAACTGTAGCGGCGATTATTCTGGCCGTCCTTCTGGTCGTCTTGGGAACATACATATTCAGAAGGGAACTGGCTTACCGCGTTAGCCATATCCGGCGAACCACGCAGCAGATCGGTGCCGGCCAACTCTCCAAACGTATTTCGGCGCCAACGGGGGAGGACGAGTTCACCTTGCTAAACCGGGACATCAACACGATGTTGGACAGGATCGAACTCTTGATGAAGAGCGCCAGACATATATCAGACACCATTGCGCATAACCTTCGTACTCCCCTGACTCGCATTATGGGTGTATTGCGAACCGCGCAGCGGCCGGGCGCATCCGTGGCGCAACTGACGCAGGCCAACCAGCAAGCCATCGAAGGCATTGAGCGTCTCAATGTCTTGCTGGAAAAACTTCTGCAGATTGCCGAGATGGAGGCTGGCATACAGCGTCGTTCGTTCAAGCCTTGCAAGCTAGACGTCATCGTTGATGACGTGCTGAAGATGTATGAAACATTGGCGGAAGAAAAAGGCGTTTCGCTGCATCGCGCGAAACTGGAAAACGTTACGCTTCACGGCGACGTCAACCTGCTCGCCAGCGCACTGGCCAATCTGGTCGACAATGCGGTGAAGTTTGCCGCCAGCCGTGTTGTGGTCAGCGTAGCCAGGCAGGAGCGTACCGCGCTTATTACGATCAGGGATGATGGCGCGGGGCTGCCTCCCGCCGAATATGAACATCTGGGGAAGCACTTTTATCGGTCGGATCCATCGTCGGAAGGCCATGGCCTGGGTCTGACCAGTGTGAAGAGCATTGTCGGCCTGCACGGTGGCTCGCTTTCTTTTTCTGACGCTAAACCGGGGCTGCGGGTAGTCGTATTGCTGCCGATTGCCGCCAAGGATTTAGCTTGCTCCCCGTGAAGACATGTAGCCATCTTGACTGCTTGATCCAGGTCTTGCGGCGAAAGACTGAAAGATGACCAAAATGTTAGGAAATGGTTAGCCATGGTCTCTTCGCCTTTCTTTATCCTTACGGCTTCGATCGCCTAAGCGCGGTTTCGGATGTTCGCGCAATGCGATAGTGATCAAGGATGAGGAGATCAATGCATAAGCATAAGTATTACGCTGCGGGGCTCATGCTGCTCATAGGCATGGCAACCGCACTGGGGAGTTTGGAATACGGCATGGGCACGTTGGCGCGCATGGGGCCAGGCTATTTTCCGCTGCTGCTGGGCATTCTTTTGGTTTTTATCAGCATATTGATAGCTGTCACTCCTGACTCTCCCGACGAAATACGTGCTGATGCCGAGCGGGAGCCGTTCAGGGCAATAGCGCGGCGTCGCCTTCGCCCTTGGACCGCAACGGTTGGCGGTGTCATTGCTTTCATTGTGATTGGAAAATACGGCGGCCTTGTGCCCGCGACTTTTGTGCTGATATTCATGTCGGCATTAGGCGATCCAAAGAATTCTGTGAAAGCCAGCTTCTGGCTTGCGATCGGCGTCGTCGCGTTCGCAATAGCGGCCTTTCATTATGGCCTGCAACTGCAGTTTCCTCTGTTTTCCTGGGGTTAAGTAAAAAGGCTGGCCAACATGATAGATAATCTTATACTGGGCTTTCAGACAGCCTTTTCCCTGCACAACCTGATGTATGCCTTCGTGGGCGTCGTACTGGGCAACCTTATCGGCGTGCTGCCGGGTATTGGTGCATTGGCTGCGATATCGATGTTGTTGCCAATAACGTATGGACTCGATCCAACGGGCGCATTATTGATGTTGGCGGGTCTGTACTATGGCACCAGCTTCGGTGGCGCCACGACTTCCATTCTCCTTAACTTGCCAGGTACGGCATCGCATGCCGTGGTATGTGTTGACGGTAACCCGCTGGCGCGTCAAGGCAGGGGAGGTCAGGCAATTTTCATGGCCATGTTTGCATCCTTCCTGGGTGTGTGTGTGGGCATTGTGCTCATGATGTTTTTCAGTCCGATGCTGGTGGACGTAGCCTTTTTGTTCGGGCCGACTGAATACTTTGCCCTCATGTTGATGGGCTTGCTTGCGGCCTCCACGCTGACCAGTGGTTCTCCTCTCAAGGGAATCGCATCCGTGGTCGTCGGGCTCATTTTCGGTGTGGTTGGAACAGACGTGAACAGCGGGGTCGCCCGCTTTGACTTCGGCATCCCCGAATTGCAGGATGGAATAGCATTGGTGGCCTTGGCAATGGGGTTGTTTGGAATTACGGATGTACTTGCCAACGCCGCAAATCTAGGGGAAGGCACCTTGCTGACGAAAGGAATCGGTGGGCAGTCGGTTCGACCTGGAAAAGGGGAAATACGCAAGGCAATGCCATCCATAGCGCGCGGCTCAGTCATCGGTTCCGCTCTGGGCATTCTGCCGGGCGCAGGTGGCACCATGGCTTCGTTCATGTCGTATGCAACGGAGAAGAAAGCGTCTCGCACGCCCGAGCTCTTTGGCCGTGGCGCAATGGAAGGCGTATCCGGTCCCGAGTCGGCCAATAGCTCCGCGGCGATTACCGCCTTTATCCCCACGCTGACGCTTGGGATTCCAGGCGATGCTGTGATGGCGCTCATGTTGGGTGCCCTGATGATTCACAACATCACGCCGGGCCCTCAGTTGATGGTGGAATACCCCGCGATGTTCTGGGGGCTGCTGGTCAGCTTCTGGCTGGGTAATTTGATGCTGATGGTGCTCAATATCCCCTTGATCGGCATGTGGGTAAAACTATTGTCCGTGCCTTATCGCCTGATTTATCCAACGGTGCTTTTCCTCATTGCCATCGGCGTATACAGCACGAATAACAACGTATTTGATGTCGGTGTGGTCCTCTTTGTTGGTGTATTTGGCTATCTGTCGGCTTCCTTGGGCTTTCAGCCGGCACCATTGCTCATGGGTTTCATTCTTGGCCCCATGATGGAGGAAAATTTCCGGCGTGCCCTGCTGTTGTCGCGGGGGGATGCTTTTATCTTCTTTGAGCGCCCCTTGAGTGGAAGCTTTATGGCCATCACGATCTTGATGTTGACCACCGTTGCATACAAGCGTCTGCGCAACCGTCCAAAGCCTATCGCAGTGCAGGAAGATCCGGCCAGTGTATGAACGCTTATTGCGCACTTTGCACAGCGTCATATTCATGACGCTGGCAGTGCAGTGACCTGTGGCGATGTCATACGGGTTCGCTGGCTGTGCTGCGCGGGTATGCCGCTTGCTGCTGCCGGGAGCGGAAACCCGGAAAAATCGCTCTGGTTCACCCGTCAAGGCCGCTGTTCGGCATGGAGCTGAAACTATTTGTATCGCTGGTGCCACAGGCCATTCGCCTCTTAAGGGATAACCCTTGGTTGTCTGGTGCGCATTATGCTCGGGGAGGCGGGTGACGGTTTGAAACGATTTATGGGGGCGATGCTCCTGGGGTTTCTCTTACGATGAAGTGTCCGCAATCGTTCAAAAGGAGCAGTAACCGTGAAAACCGTGCACAAAACACTTTTGATTGCCGCCTTGCTGGCCGCACCATTTGCCGCCGTGCAGGCGCATGACGATGCAGCCAGGCATCGTGCCTGGATCGCGGCGCAGAAAATCGACGTCCAGCCCACACTGACAGTCAAGGAAACCCAAGTGCCTGCCGACTCGGTCAATCAGGGTTCTTCGGGATACCAGCAGCAAGGATCCCAGGGCTATCAGCAGCAAGGGACGCAGGGCTATCAGCAACCAGCGCCTTCGGGCGGCATGGCGCCGCCGCAAGACTCGTCCGGTAGTTCGTCCTATGGGGCGGGCGGCAATATGCCTTCGCATGAGGGCATGGGCATGCAGCAGGGCGGCTCCCAGATGAAATAATGCAACAGGCCGGGCGGCGCGGCACCGGGCGTCTGCCCGGTGCTTGCCTCCGGCCTGTGCGTATGCGTCAGGCCGTGCGTGCTTCGGGCCGTGTGCGAGCGCCGCGAGGCAGTTACAGCGACGATGCGCCGAAGGTATCGCAGGTCTCGGGATCGCCTGTCTTGAGCCCGCGCGAGAACCAACGCACGCGCTGGGCAGCGCTGCCGTGGGTGAAGGAGTCTGGCACCACATAGCCCTGGGAGCGCTTCTGCAGGCGATCATCGCCTATCTGCGAGGCGGTGTTCAGGGCTTCTTCGATGTCGCCGTCTTCCAGCGTGCCGCGCTGGGTGTCGGAGTGGCGCGCCCAGACGCCTGCCAGGCAGTCCGCCTGCAATTCCGTTCGCACAGACAATTCGTTGGCCTGGGCGCTGTTGCGCCGCCGTGCCTGTTCAACCTTGTCGGTAATGCCCAATAGATGCTGCACATGATGCCCTATCTCATGGGCTATCACATACGCCTGTGCAAAATCCCCCGGAGAATCAAGCTCTTGCGCCATCTGCTGGAAGAAGCTCAAGTCCAGGTAGACTTTGCTGTCGCCGGGGCAATAGAAAGGCCCCATGGCAGCCTGCCCTGTGCCGCAGGCAGTGGGCGTCGCGCCACTGTAGAGCACCAGCGTGGGTTCCTGGTAGCTGCCCCAG
>Ga0182749_1000332_pt1 | contig 47373 bp, 38 predicted proteins | sample eDN3rd37CKraftMG_FD_128875 | JGI IMG/M metagenome (GOLD analysis project Ga0182749, IMG submission 128875) | Enriched Miracle-Growth compost microbial communities from Emeryville, California, USA - eDNA 3rd pass 37_C Kraft MG (version 2) (version 2) ...
CGCCCCGGCGGCGCGCGGCGGCGGCCAGCGCCGGCAGGTCCAGCACCTCGTACAGCAGCGAGCCCGGCGACTCCAGGTACAGCAGCCGCGTATTGCGCCGCAATCGCTCGTCCAGCTCGTCGCGGCGGGGCGAAAAGTACTCGACCTCGATGCCGTGGCGCGACAGCAGGGCGCGGTCGGCCTTGCGCACCGGCGCGTAAACGCTGTCGCTCACCAGCACGTGGTCGCCCGGCTCCAGCAGCGCGAGAAAGACCAGCGTGATGGCCGCCAGGCCCGACGGCGCCAGCAGCGTGCGCGCGCCGCCCTCCAGGTCGGCGATCGCCGCCTCCAGCGCGGCATGCGTATCCAGCCCGTGGCGGCCGTAGGTGGCTACCCGTTCCCCCGCCGCGCGGCGGGCCTGCAGCCGGTGCTGCGTCTCGGTATCGGCAAACCGCAAGGTGCTGGCGCGCACCACCGGCACGTTGACCGGGCCCGCGCCGTCGACCAGCCTGGGCGCGCCGGCGTGCGCGAGGCGCGTGCGCACGTCGGGGGAACGGAGGGCGCCCGCGCTCATGACCGCACCTCCACGCTGGGCGACATCTCGCTCGCGTTGTAGCGGATGACCTCGCCGCTCTCCGGGCGGATGCCGATGCGGCCGTCCAGGGTTTCCAGCGGCCGGCCGTAGAGGTGGAAATGCAGCGCGGGCGGGCCGTCCTGCACATGGATGCTATGGATGTCGTCCGGCAGGAAAGCGATCGGCGCCCCGGGCTCCACCACCGCTTCGCGCACCTGCTCGAGCCGGGCGCGGCCGGGCTGGCTGCCGTCGTCGGCGCGCCGGTAGACGCGGTTCAGTTCGCGGCCCGACAGTGCCACGATGACCGCCCAGGTGGTGTGGTTGTGCGGCACGGTGCTCTTGCCCGGGTTGATCGCGTTGAGATAGAGCGCCAGGTCGTGGTCGCCGTCGTCGGGGTTGAGCCGGTAGCGGGTGGACGACTGCCCCGCGCCCGGCGCGGGCGGCGGAAAGTCCCCCGGCTCGAACAGATGGCGCTGCTCGGCCAGCCGTTGCAGCCGCTCCGAGACGAGCCCCAGCGTGGCGCGGTCCAGCCGCTCGCCGGCGGCGGTCCGCGCCGCCAGAATGCGCCGGATGTCGGCCAGCGCCGCGTCGATGCTCTCGCGCCGCAAGGACGGCGCGGCGATAGGAGAAGAGGTGCTCATGATGAAATCTCCGGTTGAGCCGGCTCAGACCGCCAGGCGCAGGGGGTCGAAGCTCGGGTAATCGTCATAGGGATCCGCCACGGCCTGGCGTGGGCCACCGCGCGAACGCTGCAGGAACGCCCGGGTGCGCGCGCTGCGGGGCGCGCCGAACAATTGGGCGGGCGGCCCCGCCTCCACGATGCGGCCGGCTTCCATGAAGCAAACCGCGTTGCTCACTTCTTCGGCGAAGCGCATCTCGTGCGTGACCAGGATGCAGGTCATGCCGTCTTCCACCAGGTCGCGGATCACGGTCAGCACCTCGCCCACCATTTCGGGGTCGAGCGCGGAGGTCACTTCGTCGAACAGAATCAGCTCCGGCGACATGGCCAGCGCGCGGGCGATCGCCACCCGCTGTTGCTGCCCGCCGGACAGCTCGCCGGGATAGGCGCGCGCCTTGTGCGCCATGTGCACGCGTTCCAGCAGCGCCATGGCCAGGGCCTGGGCCTCGCGCCGCGGCATGCGGCCCACCCGGACCGGCGCGGCGGTCACGTTTTCCAGCACGCTGAGGTGCGGAAACAGGTTGTATTGCTGGAACACGAAGCCCACGCGCTTGCGCAGCGCCACGAACTCGGCCTCGCGCCTGAGCCGGTGCACCTCCACGCCGTTCACCCGGATCTCGCCGCGCCGCGGGCGCAGCAGCCCCGTCAGGCAGCGCAGGATGGTGGATTTTCCCGAGCCCGACGGGCCGATGATGGACACCGCCTCGCCGCGCCGCACGGCGAGGTCTATGCCGTTCAGGACCGGGGTCTGGCCGAAGGCGAGGTGCACGCCGGCGAGCTGCACCAGGGCGGGGCCGCCGTTCTCAGTGCCGGGCATAGCGGCGCTCCAGATGGCGCGTCAACCGCGCGATGGGATAGCAATAGGCGAAGAACATAGCCAGCAGTGTGAAGTAGATGAGAACGGTGAAATCGGTGCGCGCCACGGTATTGCTCGCCACCGTGGCGGTATCGACGAGGTCGTGCACGCCCACCAGCGAGGCCAGCGACGTGCTCATGGTGATGCTGGCGTAGAGGTTCATCCACGGCGCGAGCATGCGCCGCAGGCACTGCGGCAGCACCACGGCGCGGTAGATCTGCGCGCGCGTGTAGCCCAGAGACAGCCCCGCCTCCCATTGGGCGCCGGGAATCGACTGCACCGCGCCGCGGAAGATCTCCGCCACGTTGGCCGAGGCGGGCAGGGCCAGCCCGATCACGACCTTGGTCCAATCCTCGAAGGGCGCGCTCCAGCCTCCGATCGCGATCTCGAACGGAAACACGTAGGTCGTGAAATACACCAGCACCAGGATGGGCGCATTGCGGAAAGCCTGCACGTACAGCCGGGCGAGCGCGCGCATCGGCCCGGCCGGCGACAGCGACAGCGCGCCCACCAGCAGCCCCAGGCCCGTGCCCAGCGCCATCGCGAGCAGGCTGATCCGTACGTTCATGCCCAGGCCGCGCAGCAGGCCCGGCCACCAGTGCCAGAGCTGGCGCGCGGCCTCCGGCGCGGACCCCGTGGCGCTCCAGTACAGCGCCAGCGCGGCCAGACCCAGCGCCGCCAGCGCCCAGGGGTCGGAGATCAGGGCGCGGGCCAGCCGCCCCAGGCCGCGGCGCGCGGCCGGTCGCGCGGCGAGCACGATGTCACTGGCCATAGCCCGGCATCCTCAGTCGCGCCTCCAGCCAGCGCCCGGCGGCGCTCACCAGCCAGGTCAGCAGGAAGAAATACAGCAGAATCAGCAACAGCAGCTCCAGCACGTTGTCGCGCTGCGACCAGATCATGATGGACTCGTAGGTCACGTCGCCCACCGCGATGGCCGAGGCGATCGCGGTCATCTTCACCAAGTCCACGAGGTTGTTCACCAGGGCCGGCAAGGCGAAACGGAACGCCAGCGGCAGCTGCACCCGCCACAGGGTCTGCACCCGTGAGAACGCCAGCGAGCGCCCGGCCTCCAGCGTCGCCGCGGGCACCGCCTCGATGCCCGCGCGCAGCGCCTCGGCGTGGAAGACCGCCTTGTGCAGGGCCACCACGATCACCACCCACATGAAGGGAGAAACCGGGTTTCCTCCCTCCAGCTTGCGCGAGATCAGCATGTTGAGCACGAGAAAAGCGCAATAGAGCTGCACCAGGGTCGGCGTGTTGCGCGTCACTTCGACGAAAGCCGCCAACAGCCGCGCCAGCCAGCGCCGGCCGCTGGTGAGCCCCGCGGCGATGAGCACGCCCAGCGCCAGGCTGGCGGGAATCGCCGCCAGGCAAAGCTGCAGCGTGACCCACAGCCCGTGCGCGAACGCGGCGCGCTCGGCGGGGTCCAGCACGAACGCATAGTTCAGCCCCAGCGGGCGCGCCAGCGCCACCCATTGTTCCAGCGCCTGCTGCAGACTCATGCTGCCGCCCTGCCCCGCAGCGCGCGCACGGCCCGCGCGATGCGCTCCACCGCGAGCTCGATCTGCGCATCGGAAGCGGCATACGAGAGCCGGACATACGGCGACAGGCCATAGGCCGCACCGGCCACCACCGCCACGCCCTCGGCCTCCAGCAGCCAGCGGGCCACGTCGGCGTCGGCTTCCAGGAGCGCGCCGTCCGGCCGCTGCGTGCCGATCAGGCCCGACACGTCCACCCACGCGAAAAAGGCGCCGCCGGGCGGCAGCACACGCAGTCCGCGCACCTGCGCCAGCCCTTCCTCCACCCGCCGCGCGCGCCGCGCATAGGCGGCGCGCGCCTGGGCGGCGAAATCGACCGCCGCGCCCCGCAAGGCGGCCAGCGCGGCAGCTTGTCCCACCGAGCTGGGACCGGACGAGACCTGCGACTGCACGGCCTCCAGGGCGGCGACCAGGCCCGAGGGGCCCGCGCCCCAGCCGATGCGCCAGCCCGTCATCGCATAGGTCTTGGACACCCCGCCCACCAGCAGCGTGCGCGCCCGCAGATCGGGCGCGACCGACAGCCAGTGCGCCGGCGGCCGGCCGAACCAGATCTGGTCGTACATTTCGTCCCACAGCACCAGCACGTCGGGGTGCTGGCGCAGCACGGCCGCCAGCGCCGCCAGCTCCGCGCTGTGGTAGACCGACCCCGTGGGATTGGCCGGCGAGTTGAGCACCACCCACTTGGTGCGGGGGCTCAGCGCCTGGCGCAGCGCCGCGGGCGTGAGCTTGAAGCCGTCGGCTTCGCGCGTGGGCACGATGACAGGCGTGCCGCCGTTGATGCGCACGCTGTCGGGAAACGTCGGCCAGTACGGCGCCGGGATCACCGCCTCGTCGCCCTCGTCCAGCGTGGCCGCGAAGGCCAGGTAAATGACCTGTTTGCCGCCGTTGGACACGATGATGTCGCCGCTGGAAATGCGCAGGCCGTGGCGCGCCGCATAATCCGCCGCGATCGCCTCGCGCAGGCCGGGCGTGCCGGCCGTGGGCGTGTACTTGGTCTGCCCGCCGCGCAGCGCGGCGATGGCCGCCTCCTTGATCGCCTCCGGCGTATCGAAATCGGGCTCGCCCGCGGTCAGGGACACGATGGAATGGCCCTGGGCGCGCAGGCGCGCGGCCAGGGCGCTGGCCGCCGCGATGGGCGATATCTGGGCGGCGCGGGCGCGCGCCGACAGAACGGCGGGAAACAGCGTGGCGGTCATGGAACCTCCTGTGCGGGAAAACGGACGAAGCCGGTCAGGGCGCCTTGGCTTCGGGCGGCGCGGCGTCGAACCGATCGTCCCGGGCCCGGGCGCGGGCGTCGCGGATGTAGTCGGCGGGCACCCGCCATTTCTCGGCCTCGGCCAGCAGAAAGCCCGATTTGTGCCAATCCCGGATCACGCCGTCCACGAACGCGCGCGTGTCGGCCTCCCCGCGCCGCGTCCAGATCACGGTGGGCGACGGAATCAGCTGCTCCGTGGTCGCCAGCTCGAAGCCGCTCCACTGCGCCGCGCTCTCGCCGTGCAGCGTCTGGTACAGCGCGGGGTAGATGTGCACCGAGGCGTCGCAGGCGCCGCCCTTGAGCGCCAGCAGCGATTCGGGAATGTTGCGCAGGCCCTTGACCGTGGCGCCGTAGGTTTCCTGCAACGGACGGGTGAAGTTGCTGCCCTGCGACACGCAGGCCACCTTGCCGCGCAGGTCTTCCCAGCGCCTGATGCCGCTTTTCCGGGACACGAGCGCTCCGCCGCCCACCAGGTTGTAGGGCGTGGGCGCATAGCTCAGGATCTCGCTGCGCTCCTGCGTCCATTGGATGTTGGCGATCAGCAGGTCGACCTTGCCGGCCTGCAGGAACTGCACCCGGGTCGCGGCGGTGACGGGCACCGTATCCAGCCCGACGCCGAGCCGGCGCGCGATATCCTGCGCCAGCTCGGTCTGGAAGCCCCCCACCTTGCCGGTAGCGGGATCCAGCACGCCGAACGGCGGACTCGCGCCGTCCACGCCCACCACGATGCGGCCGCGGGCGCGCACCTTCTCGAGCGTGGCATCCGCATGGCCCGCGGCGGGCCACAGCAGCGCAAGCGCCAGCAGCGGCGGCAGTGGATTGCGCCCCCCCATCACGCGCCCTCCTTCTTCACGGCCGCGTCGTGCAGGGTCTGCAGCAGGGGCTGCGGCGGCGTAATGCCCAGCCGCTTTTCCGTCTCGATGAGCCAGCCGGTCCGGTGCCATTCGCGCACCACCTTGTCCACGGCGGCGATCGTGTCCTGCTCTCCCTTGCGGGTCCACACCACCGAATCGGCCGGCAGAATCTCATCGGCGATGGGGGCATGGAATTCCGACCACTCCGCGCTTTCGCGCAGCAGCGGCCGGATCAGCGTGGAATCATGCACCGCCGCCACGCACAGGCCGCCCTTGAGCGCGAGCAGCGAGTCCGACGAGGTCTTGTAGCCCTTGACCACCGCGCCGTACTCCGAGGCCAGCGGCCTGGCGTAGCTGGAACCCTGCGAGACGCAGACCGGCTTGCCGCGCAGGTCGGCCCAGGTCTGCACGCCGCTGTCCTTGCGGGTGGCGGCCGCGCCGCCCACGCGATAGAACGGCGTCGGAGCATAGCCCAGGATTTCCGCCCGCTCGGGGTTGAGTTCCATCGACGCGATGAGCAGATCGACCTTGCCTGAAATCAGGAACTGCACGCGGGTGGGCGTCTGCACCTGCACCAGGTCCACCGGCACGCCCAGCCCCTTGCCCAGGGCGCGCGCCAGCTCGGGGTTCCAGCCCACGAGCTGGCCCGTCTGCGGATCCAGCGAGCCGAAGACCCCGCCGTTGGCCAGCACGCCGATGGTGATCTTGCCGCGCTCGCGCACCTTGTCCAGGGTGGCGTCGGCGTGCGCCGCGGCCGCGCCCAGCGCCAGCGCGAGCGCCGCGCCGGCCCGGCGGGCGGGGCCGGAAGAAAAGAGGAAAGCGGATCTGGCCATGAAGCAGTGCACCTTTGCGTGGATGTCGCGCGCCGCGGCGCGCCGGAATGTCGAAAAGCGTGCCCATCGTGCCGGACCGGCCGCGCATCGCGCAAAGAAGGCTTTCAGATATGAATATGACGGCCGCGGCCGTGCCCGCCCGGGCGCCTTTGCCCATGTGCCTCCGCATGTGCTCTCCGCATGTGCTTATGCGCTTTGCTTCGTAGCGCGCGCCGTGCGCCTGCTCCTACGATGCGGGATCTCCGCTGCCTCCGCTCGTTGTCTGCATGTCTGCCGATCCCGCCCTGCTTGCCGCTTCCGCCGCGCCGCCCGCGCACCGCCACCCGCCGTGGATGGCCGTGCCCCGCGCGGCCCTGCGGGCCCTGGCGCGCGCCCTGCCTACCGTGGCCGGCGTGGTGCTGCTCAGCTTTTTCCTCATGCAGGCCGTGCCGGGCGACGCGGCCGACGTGATCGCGGCCGAATCGGGCTCGGCCACCGCGGAAAGCATGGCCGAGCTGCGCGGCCACTTCGGGCTGGACCAGCCCGTGCTGCGCCAGCTCGGCGCCTACGTCTCGCGCCTGGCGCGCCTGGACCTCGGCACATCGCCGCGTTACAACGCGCCCGTGGCCGACCTCATCGCCAGCCGCCTGGGCAATACCGCGCTGCTCATGCTGACGTCCCTGGGCGCCGCGCTGGCCGCGGGCATCGCGCTGGGCGCGCTGATGGCCGCGTTCGCCGGCCGCTGGCCGGACCGGCTGCTGTCGCTGGCCTCGCTGCTGCTCTATTCCACGCCCGGCTTCTGGCTGGGCCTGATGGCCATCATTCTGTTCTCGGTGAAGCTGGGCTGGCTGCCGCCCGGCGGCGTCGCCACCCTGGGCAGCTCCGCGCAAGGGTGGCGGCACGCGCTGGACGCGGCGCGCCACCTCGCGCTGCCGGCCCTTGCGCTGTCGGGCTTCCACGTGGCGATCTTTTCCCGCCTCACGCGCGCGGCGATGCTGCAGGCCGCCCGCCAGGATTACGTGCGCACCGCGCATGCCAAGGGAGTGAAGCCGCTGGCCGTCACCCTGCGCCACGTGTTGCGCAACGCCCTCATGCCGGTGCTGACCGTGGCCGGCCTGAACTTCGGCGCCGTACTGGGCGGCGCGGTGGTGGTCGAGACGGTCTTCAGCTGGCCCGGCCTGGGCCGCCTGGCCTACGAATCCGTCATCGCGCGCGACTACGCAGTGCTAATGGGCGTGCTGGTGCTGTCCTCGCTGATGGTCATCGCCGCCAACATCCTGGTCGATGCGCTGCAGGCCGCGCTCGACCCCCGCCTGCGCGCGCGCTGACCCCGCCTGCCTGTCCCGAACCCCATGCCCTCCACCCCCACCTTTTCCTTCCGCGCGCCGCGCGCCAGCGCGGCCGGCCGCTTCTTCGCCAATCCCGCCGCGCTGGCGGGCCTCGCGCTGCTGGGCCTGATTGTCGCCGCGGCGCTGGGCGCCCCCTGGATGTTTCCGCACGACCCGCTGGACATGGTGGGTCCGCCCCTGCTCTGGCCGGGGCAGGACCCCGCCTTTCCGCTGGGCACCGACACCATGGGCCGCGACGTGGCGGCCGGCCTGGCGCACGGCGCCCGCGTCTCGCTCGCGGTGGGCCTGACCGCCGCCGCCCTGTCGCTGACGATAGGCATCTCCGTGGGTGCGGCCGCCGGCTACTTCGGCGGCTGGACCGACCGCGTGCTGGTGCGCGTCACCGAGCTGTTCCAGACCATTCCCGCTTTCCTGCTGGTAATCGTCATCGTCGCCATCGCGCAGCCTTCGGTGCGCGTGATCTCGCTGGCCATCGGCGCCGCTTCCTGGCCCGTGGTGGCCCGGCTGGTGCGCGCCGAGTTCCGCGCGCTGGTCCACAGCGAGTTCGTGCTCGCCGCGCGCAGCCTGGGCTACGGCCACTGGCGCATGGCGCTGGCCGAGATCCTGCCCAATGCGCTGCCGCCCGTCATCGTCGCCACGTCGGTGCTCGTGGCCAACGCCATCCTGATGGAATCGGCGCTGTCTTTCATGAGCCTGGGCGACCCGAACGCGGTTTCCTGGGGCAGCATGATCGGCGACGCGCGCGAAGTCTTGCGCACGTCGTGGCAGCTCGCTGCGTTGCCCGGGCTTTCCATCGTCGCCACCGTGCTGTCGCTGAACCTGCTCGGCGACGCCGCCAACGACGCCTTCAACCCCCGACTCGCTCCATAGGCTCCTCATGACCGATGCCATTGCCGCCGCCGGCGCGCCCCGCGGCGCCGTCCCCCTGCTGCGCGTGCGCGGCCTGCGCGTGGACTTCGCCACGCCTTCCGGCCCGCGCGCCGCCGTGCGCGGCCTGGACCTGGAATTGCGCCGCGGCCAGGCGCTGGCGCTCGTGGGCGAATCCGGATGCGGCAAGTCCACCACCGCGCTGGCGCTCATGCGGCTTCTCGGCCCCGGTGCGCGCCGCTCGGGCTCGATTGCGCTGGAAGGACGCGAGCTCTCCGAACTGCCCGATTCCGCGTTCCGGCAACTGCGCGGCAGCCGCCTGGCCATGATCTTCCAGGAACCCATGACCTCGCTCAACCCGGTGCACACCATCGGCCGACAGATCGAGGAAGCCATCCTGAGCCACGAGCGCCTGGACCGGGCGGCGCTGCGCGCGCGGACCCGCGAACTGCTGGAGCGCGTGCGGATCTCGCGTGCCGCCGAGCGCCTGGACGACTACCCGCACCAGCTTTCCGGCGGCCAGCGCCAGCGCGTCATGATCGCCATGGCCATTGCCTGCCGGCCAGCCTGCTCATCGCCGACGAACCTACCACCGCGCTGGACGTCACCGTGCAGGCCAGCATTCTCGCGCTGCTCGACGAGCTGCGCCGCGACCTCGGCATGGGCCTGCTGCTCATCACGCACGACCTGGGCGTGGTGCGCGACCGCGCGGACGACGTCATCGTCATGCACGACGGCGTGGCGGTCGACAGCGCGCCGGCCGCGCAACTGTTCGCCCATCCCGCCCACCCTTACACGCGCGGCCTGCTGGAAGCGTCCCTGCACATGCGGCCACAGGCCCGCGCGCGGCGCGAGCGCCTGCCGGAGATCCGCGTCGAGCGCGGGCCGGACGGTGCCGCGGCCCGGTTTGCGGTGTTCCAGCCGCCACGCGCCGGCGGGGCGGCGCGGCAGCACGCGCCGGACGGCCCAGTCCTGCTGTCCGTGCGCGGCCTGCGCGCCGCCTACCAGGGCCGCGGCGGCGCGCACGTCGCGGTGGACGACGTGGCGTTCGATCTCGGCGCGGGAGAAACCCTGGGCCTGGTGGGCGAATCCGGCTGCGGCAAGTCCACGCTCTCCCGCACGCTGCTGCGCCTGACCGGCGCTCACGCCCGCGTGCGCGGCAGCGTGCGCTTCGAAGGCGCGGAACTGCTGGAGCTGCCCGAACGGCGGCTCCAGCCCTGGCGCAGGCAGATGCAAATGGTGTTCCAGGATCCCTATGGCTCGCTGAACCCGCGTCATCGCATCGGCGCCATCCTGGACGCGGCCCAACGCGCGCACGGCATACGTGACCGCCACGAGCGCGCCGCCAACACCGAGGCCATGCTGAAGCAGGTGGGCCTGCCGGCCGACGCGGCCGTCCGTTATCCGAACCAGTTTTCCGGCGGGCAGCGCCAGCGGATCGGCATTGCCCGCGCGCTCATCGTGCGCCCGCGCCTGCTGGTGCTGGACGAGCCCGTCTCGGCGCTGGACGTGTCCATCCAGGCGCAGATCCTCAATCTGCTGGCCGAGCTGAAAGAGGCCCTGGGGCTGTCCTATCTCTTCATCTCGCACGATCTTTCGGTGGTGCGCTACTTCTGCGACCGCCTGCTCGTCATGCGCGAAGGCCGCATCGTGGAAAGCGGAACCCCCGACGACATCTGGCGCGCGCCGCGGCATCCGTACACACGCCAGCTGCTGTCGTCCGTGCCCGGCCGGGGTCGGCGCGACTGAAGCCGGTCGGGCCGGGCCAGCGGCAAAAAAAAAGCCCCTTGCGGGGGCTTTAAACCAGGCGGCAAGCAAAGCGGATCTATTTCAGGCGCACGCCCGCGGCGGCAAGCACCTGCCGGTAGGCGGCGATGTCGTTGCGAACGGTTTCGTCCACCGCCGCGGGCGGCGTCGCCGCCACGGCAAATCCCAGATTCTCCAGCAGCGCGGCGGTTTCCGGCTCGCGCAGCACGGCGACGATGTCGCGATTGAGCCGGTCCACCAGCGCGCGCGGCGTGCCGGCCGGCGCCGAAAACCCCTGCCAGCTTTCCACCACGTACCCCGGCAGCCCGGCCTCCTGCAGCGTGGGCACCTCGGGCAGGGCCTTGGAACGGTAAGGCGTGGTCACGGCCAGCGCCACCAGCTTGCCGGCGCGCACGTTCTCGGTGGCCGCGGCCAGCGTAATCAGCATGGCGTCCACATGCCCGCCCAGCACGTCCAGCGTGGCCGGGCCGCCGCCCGGATACGGAATCTGGTTGGTGCGCGCGCCGATGCGCTCGTTGAGCAATTCCACTGCCAGATGCTGCAGGCTGCCCGTGCCGCCGGGCAGCGCCACGGAGATCTCTCCGGGCCGCCGGCGCACCAGCTCCGCGAACTCCGCGAAGTTCCGCACGCCCAGCCCCGGGCGGACCACCAGCAACTGCGGATTGGTGACCGCCTTGGTGATGCCGACCAGGTCGCGCAGGGGATCGTATGAGCGCGCGCCGGGCTGCAGCGCGTTGAGCGACAGCGCATCGCCGCTCAGCAGCAGCGTGTGGCCGTCGGGCCTGGCATGCGCCACGGCCGCGTTGCCGATGGCGCTGCTCGCTCCCGGCTGGTTCTCGACCACCACGCTCTGCCGCCACTTCTCGCTCAGGCGCTGCGCAATGGTGCGCGCCAGTTTGTCGGCGCTTCCGCCCGCCGCCACCGGCACCACGATCTTGACGGGGCGCGAGGGATACTTCGCCGCTTCGTCGCGCTCGGCCGGTGCGGCCCCCGATCCGCTCCACAGCGTCAGCCCCGCCGCTACGGCCAGCGCGGCCGACAGCCCGGTCTTGAGGAATGTCTTGCGATCCATGTTCGTCCCCTTACGCCGGCACGGCCGCGTCGGCCGTGGCGGGAACCGGCGGCGCATAGGGCTCGAAGCGGCCGCCGGCGATCGCCACCGATTCCCGGCCGTCCACGCCCACCGGCACGTCACCGGCCAGCGTGATCCGGTAAAGCACGCGCTCCGTATCCAGGTAGGCGAAGTCGCCGGGCCCCTGGTGCGCGGTCGCGCGGTTGTCCCAGAACGCGATGCTGCCCGGCGCCCAGCGGAACCGCACGGTGTACTCCGGCTGGGTAATGGCCGCGAAGAACAGCTCCAGCAGATGCCGCGACTCGATCTCCGACAAACCCAGCAGCTTGCGGGTAAAGCCCGGATTGACGAACAGCGCGCGCTCGCCGCTGTCGGGCAGCACCCGCACCACCGGGTGGTCCGCCACGCGCGGCTCGGCCTGCACGCGCCTGGCGTATACGGTCTGGTTGTCGAAGTCGCCGTTGTAGCCGCCGAACTGGTGCCGCGCCCATAGCGTATCGGCCAGGCGCTGCAAGGGCGGCGACAGATGCTCGTACGCCGCCGCCAGGTTCGTGAAGAGCGTGTCGCCGCCGTAGGCCGGCACCTGGCGGCCCGCGCGCAGAATGGACGCGAACGGCGGATTGACCACGCCCGTCACGTCGGTGTGCCAGCGCTCGCCGCGCCGCCCGCTGGTGGAGCGCGAAGAAATGGTGCGTATCTGTGGATAGCCTTCGGGCGGATTGGCGTCGTACGGATGCGCGTGCGTCGGATCGCCAAACAGGCGCGCAAATGCGAGGTGCTGCTCGTGATCGATGTGCTGGTCGCGGAAGAACACCACCTTCCAGCGCGCCAGCGCCTGCCGCACCGCGCGCACCGCGGCCGGCGCCAGCGGCTTGCGCAGGTCGATGCCGTGGATTTCCGCGCCGGTGAACACCGAGAGCGGGCGCACCTCGATGTGCTCTCCGTTTTCGTCCTCCGCGCGATTCGAACCGATGTCCAGTCCCATGGCCGTGCTCCCTTTCAATATGAGTCGAGCCAGAATAGGGAGACGGCGATGCCGGTCAAAATACAGAAGCGCAATGTCTACATGCGAACCCGCCCCGCTGCCCGCAAAGCCTTTATCCATGCGGCTTTGCGCGGTTATCTGGATACCGGATATCGATATGCGGCGCGCCGCCGCGCATCATGCGGCCGGCGGGGCGCGGCACGCACAAGGCCGGCGGGGCGCCCGCGGCGGCCGGAGGACCGGCTGCGGCGGCGGGCCCAGGCGGGGCGACAAATTCCGGGTTTTGACAATAAAATTGATAGTCATTCCCATTTGTGAATATTCATTTTCCGCATTTTTCCGGATTTCTTTTCGTACGCCCCGCCTTGAACTCGGATCATCCCACCCCAGCCCCCGACAGCCCGCCCGGCATGGACAGCACAGGCATCGCCTCGCTCTACCGGCAGCACCATGCCTGGCTGCTCAAGCAGCTCCTGCGTCGCCTGGGCGGACAGCACGCGGAGGCCTGGGACCTGGTGCACGACACCTTCGAGCGCGTGCTCAGGCAGCCCGCCCGGAACCGGCAGGACCAGCCGCGCGGCTACCTGGGCACGATCGCCAAGCGGCTGCTGATCGACCGGCACCGCCGCAGGCAAATCGAAAACGCCTACCTGGAGGCGCTGGCCGGCCAGCCGGAGCGGATGGCGCCTTCGCCGGAAGCCATCGTGGAAATCGTGGAGCAGCTGCGCGGCATCTGCGACACGCTGGACCGGATGCCGCAACGCATGCGCGACGTGTTCCTGCTGGCGCGCATCGAGGGGTTGGCCTATGGCGACATCGCCGGGCGGCTCGGCGTCAGCGTGAACATCGTGCAGAAAGACATGATCCAGGCCTGGCAGCGGTTCTATTACGCATTGCATGGATAAGCGCGCGCCCCATCCCGTGGTGGAACAGGCCGCCGCCTGGCTCGTGCGGCTGCAGGCGGATCCCGACGGCCGCGCCCTGCGCGAGTGGAAACGCTGGTACGAGGCCGATCCCGAGCATGCCGCGGTATGGGAACGCTTCGCGGCGCTGCACGAAAGCCTGCCCGACGGCAGGCGCGCGCGGGACCGCGCGGCCGCGCAGGCTGTCCAGGCCGGGGCTTCCTTGCACGCAAGGCGGCGCAGCCTCAAATTCCTGCTGGCCGCCGCCGCCACAGGGCTGACGGCCGCCGCCACCCACCGCTACGCCAGCGATCGCGGCTGGCTCGCCGAATATCGCACCGAGACCGGCGAGCAGCGCATGCTCAGCGTGGGCGCGCGCGGCGTTCCGCTGCTGCTCAATACCGATACCGCCGTCGATATCGCGCAGAACGGCGCGTTCATCGACATCTGCCTGCATGCGGGAGAACTGCTGCTGGATCTGCGCGCGCAGGCCGCGCCGGGCCTGCGCGTGGTCACCCGCGACGCCGCCATTGAGCCCCTGGACGCCCGGCTGGTGGTTCGCCACCTGCGCGGCGGCCCGCCGCGGCACACGCTGGTCGCCCTCACCGCCGGACGCGCGCGCATCGTCACGGAAGGCGGCGCAAGCCAGGATGTCCTGGCCGGCCAGGCGGTGCTGGCCAGGACCGACCGCGTCGAACCGGCCGGCGGCCGGCCCGAACGGGCATTCGCCTGGACACAGGGCATGCTGGTGGCCGAGGGCATGCGGCTGGACGAATTCCTCGACGAACTGGCGCGCTACCGCCCCGGGTTCGTGCGCTGCGACCCGGCGCTGGCGGGCCTGCGCGTCACGGGCACCTTCCGGCTTCGCGACACGGACCGGATCCTGGCGGCCCTGGCGGAATCGCTGGGCCTGAAAGTCGAATACCGCACCCGCTACTGGGTCCATGTCGTGGCGGCATGAAGAATTGAAACAACATGTAAATACCAGGCAGATGCGCAAGCCTGGCTCGTTAGGACAAGGTGAAACCCTTTCTTCGAGGCCTCGTACCGCCGCCATGTCCCATACCGCCATACCGCACGCAAACCGCCCTGCCTCCGTCAAGTCTCCCGTCCCGCGCCTGCTGGCGCTGCTGGTCGCCGGCGCCCTGGCCCTGCCCGCGCTGTCCGCCCGGGCGGCGGAAAACGCCCGTCCGGGGCTCGTGGAATTGTCCCTGCCCGCCCTGCCCCTGCAGGAGGCCCTGCTGCGCCTGGGCCAGCAGGCCGGCACGACCATCATCGTCGATCCCCGGCTGACCCAGGGCAAGGCCATCGCCCCGATGCTGCTGCGCGGTTCGCTGGAACAGGCCCTGCGCGAGGTGCTGCAAGGCACGGGGCTGCACGCCGTGGCCAACGGCAACAACGAAGGCTACCGCATCGAACCGCTGCCGGCCGCGCGCCCCGACGACACGGCCCTGCTTCCGGCGGTCACCGTGCTCGGCAATGCCGGCGGCGCGGCGGGTCCGCTGAGCCTGGACAGTTCCGCCGCCACCAAGACCGATACGCCGCTCATCGAGACCCCGCAATCCATCTCCGTCGTCAACCGCGAGCTGATGGACATGCTGGGCGCCGAATCCGCCGCCGAGGCCTTGCGCTACAGCGCCGGCGTAACCGTGGGCGGATACGGGGTGGACAGCCGCGTCGACGAAATATCGGTGCGGGGCTTCCGCACCGGCAGCTTCGCCAACAACCTCTACCTGGACGGCCTGCGCCCGCCCGGCAGCAGCAGCGGCGCCACGGCCTCGGCCACGCAATTCGACGGATACGGGCTGGAACGCGTGGAAGTGCTGCGGGGCCCGTCCTCGGTGCTGTACGGGCAGATCGCGCCGGGCGGGCTGGTCAATGCGGTCAGCAAGCGCCCCACCGACTATGCGCGCGGCGAGATCGGCATATCGACCGACAACAATGGGCTGGCCCGTCTCAACGCGGATGTCAGCGGCCCGCTGGATGCCGCGGGCCAGTGGCTGTACCGCGTCGTGGGCACCGGCTATCACACGGACACCCAGGTCGACCACGTCGAGCTCAACCGCCTGATGATCGCGCCCAGCCTGACCTGGCGGCCTTCGGCACGCACCTCGCTCACGCTGCTGGCCAGCTACCAGCAGGACCGCGGCGGCAGCACCTACCAGTTCCTGCCCTCGCACGGCACCTACGTCGCGACGCAGTATGGCCGCTTCGGATCGGATCGCTTCCTGGGCGAACCCGACTTCAACCGCTACGACCGCACGCAGTCCTCCATCGGCTACGAATTCAGCCATGCGTTCACGCCCGGCCTCAAGATCAACCAGAAGCTGCGCTACATGCGCGTGGATACCGACAATGCCGGCGTCAGCCGGCGCGGCGACCTGCAGGCCGACGGACGCACCCTGCTGAGAACCGCGTCGTCCAACGAGATCCGTTCCGAAGGCTTCTCGATGGACACCAACGCGCAATTCGATTTCAATGCGGGCCCGACCCGGCACACCCTGCTCACCGGCGTGGACTACCGGACCCAGACCATACGCGTCGCCCAGGCCAGCGGCACGGTCGGCCCGCTGGACGTGTTCGATCCGCATTACGGCAGCCCCGTCACGCTGTCGGCGATGCAGCCCTCGCGCCGCAGCGAAAGCGAGCAGACCGGACTGTACGCGCAGGACCAGCTCCGCTGGAACCAATGGACGGCCACCATGGGCGTGCGGCGCGACTGGTCGCGCGACACGTCGCTGGTGCGCACCACCGGCGTCAAGACGGGCTACGCCGACGAGGCCACGACGTGGCGGGCCGGCCTGGTCTATCTGTTCGACAACGGCTTCGCACCGTATGCCAGCTATGCCACCTCGTTCGAGCCGGTCAACGGCGTGACGTACGAAGGAGAGCAATTCAAGCCCACCGAAGGCAAGCAGATCGAGGCCGGCATCAAGTACCAGCCGCCCGGCTCGCGCAGCATGGTCACGCTGTCCGCCTACGAAATCCGCCAGCAGAACATCACCACGCCCGACCCCGACCCCACGCATTTGTGCGACGGCTCGCAATGCCAGGTGCAAACCGGCGAAGGACGCGTGCGCGGGCTGGAACTCGAAGGCAATCTTGCACTGTCCGACAATCTCACCGTCATTGCGTCGGCCACGCTCATGCGCGGCAAAGTGACCAAGAGCAACAGCACGGACGAAGGCAACGACCTGCCGCGCGTGCCGCGCCGCAGCTACAACCTGTGGCTGGATTACCGCTTCCCGCAGGGTATGCTGGCCGGCTTGAGCGTCGGCGGCGGCGTGCGCCACACCAGCAGCAGCTACGGCGACAGCGCAAACCTCTACCCCAGCGGCTCCGTTACCCTGTTCGACGCCGCGCTGCGCTATGACCTGGGCGCCATCGCCCCCTCGTTGAAGGGCCTGAGGTTCTCGCTCAACGCCGCCAACCTGACCGACAAGGAATACGTCGCCAACTGCTCCGGCAACGCCAGCTGCTACTACGGAGCGCGCCGCGCGATCACCGCCAACCTCAACTACCGCTGGTAATACCGCCATGTCGAAACGCCGCACTCTCGCAAGTTCCCTCCTGGGCTGCCTGCTGCTCGCCGCCGGCGCGCAGGCCCAGCCGCCTGCGCCCGGCGGGCCGGGCACCCAATTGGTGGGAGAAACCGTGGCAGACCGCCCGTCGGCCCTGTACCGGTTCGAAAGACACCTGATGGACTCGGCGGACGGCAAGCGCCATTACCGCATCGAAATCGCCATCCCCCGCACGCCGCCGCCCGCGGGCGGCTATGCCGCGCTCTACATGCTCGACGGCAACGCGGCCATGGACACGCTCACCGATGCCGACCTGGCCAGGCTGGCGCGCACCCGCCCTCCCGTGCTGGTGGCCGTCGGCTACGACGTGCCCACCCGCAACGACGTGGTCGCCCGCGCCTACGACTACACGCCCCCGGTGCGCGGCGCGGACGGCAAGCTCGTGGAAACGCCCATCGTGCGAGGGCGGCCCGGCGGCGGCGCCGACGTCTTCCTGCAGCTCATCGTGTCGCGCGTCAAGCCGCTGGTCGGCGCGCGCGCCCGCGTCGATCCGAAGCGGGCCTATCTGTGGGGCCACTCGTATGGCGGGCTCTTCACGCTGCATACGCTGTACACCCAGCCCGATACTTTCGCGCGGTACATCGCCGGCGATCCCTCGGCATGGTGGCACGATGGCGCGCTCATCGACGAGTGGCGGGCGTTCGACGCGCGCCGCGCGGCGGGCAAGCGCGTCGCCATCCTGGTCGGCACGAAACCCCGCGACCCCGCCCGGCCCGCTCCCAACCCGCCGCCCGCCCACGCCGACGGGGCGGACATCGACCCGCGCAAGGCCGTCCGCGAAATGGCGGAGGGCCTGCGGCGGGGCGGCGCCGACGTGGACTATGAGGCGTTTCCGCAATACGGCCACGGAGACATGATCCGCGTCTCGCTCGAGCGTGCGCTGGAGATCGCCACCCAGCCCTGAGCCCGGCCCCGGCGCGGGACATCCCGCGCGCCGGGCGCCCCTTCGCCGGGCGCCCCTTCGCCGGGCGCCCCTTCCACCCGCCGTCCGTCGGGAGAGGCGCCTCCCTCGTTCATGCCGTCTAGTGCACAGGCCGCATATCGTGCCGATGCACTAGGCGCATTCGTCCAGCCGGTCCGGGCCGGGCGCTTCCGCCGCGGCGCGCCGGATTTCTCCGCGCCTTCCCCGCGGCGCCGAGGGCGCGCCGGCGTTTCCGCCGGCGGCGGCGGACGCCCGCCCCTCATCCGGATTTCAGCCCCGGCGCCCTCATCCCCATGCGCGAGGGCCGGATGTCCTAGGCCTAATCGGCAATTGGTCGCGATCGCATATCGACGAATTATGCAGCCATCCTCCGCTGCGTAAGCCGTGCCTACGTCCAGCGGATACCTCGCAACCGCTCGACATCCTAGGCCGCACCATGAACCAGGTTCACAAAATCGTCTGGAGCACCGCAAGGCGCCAATACATTGTCGTTTCCGAACTGGCCCGCGGGCGCGGCAAGTCCGCGGCGTCGCGCGCGCCCGCGGCCCGGACGCGCCTGCGCAAGACGGTCCTCGCGCTCCCCATGCTGGGCGGCGCGCTGGCCGTCGCGGGGCTGCTCGCGCCCCTGGCCGGCGCGTCCACCTGCCAGACCGGCACGGCGGGCCAGTCCGCGCCGGCGGGCGGCAATTGCGCCGTCTCCGCCTACAACCCGCCGGCCAGCAACAACGGCGTGGGCGGCGCCGTCGTCACCAACGGCGACACCGTCACGCTGCACGGCGCCGCGCCCATCGGCACCGGCTACAGCGGCAACACCACGGTGCCGGCATCCGCCGTGAACGTGGTGTCGGGCACGTTCGGCTCCAGCGCCCTGGTCACCGGCCCGCAGACCATCGCCGTAACCGGCCCCAACAGCGCCACCGGCGCCGGCGTGGTTTACCGGACTTACGACTCCAACGCCTTCTTCGACCAGTCCAACGCGCAAACGCCGGTAAACCAGTACGAGGACGTGAACGGCGACGAGTATTACAAGGCCTCGCTGGGCAAGGTGAACGCCAGCGGCGGCACCCTGAAAGTGAACCTCGGCGCGGCGCCCTCGGCCTCGCCGGACGCCAACGGCATCCTGATGGTGTCCAAGCAGACCTACCTGACCTCCGCCGACGGCACCGGCAAGGCGGACAGCCGCATCGTCTGGCAGTCGCGCAACGCCATCGACATGGGCATCGACCCCGGCCTGCCCACGCCGGACGCCAATGGCCTGCTGACCGTGCAGGTGCCCGCGACCACCTACGCCGGCAGCGTCGTCTTCAACGGCATCACGTACACGGTCACCAACGCGACACAGATGGCGGCCTACAACGACGTGCTGGTGGCGGCGCTGCGAAACGGCACGCTGACCTCGCAGCGGGCCTACGACGAAGCGTTCGCACGCGCCTTCACCACCGTCGACACCGACGTCTCGTACATGACCGACACCACGGCCGGCGACCTCGCGCGCGCGCCCAACGGCGACCGCTACGCCATCCTGGCGCACGGCCGCCACGGTTCGGCCACCATCGCCGCCGGCGGACAGATCGACATCACGCGGGCCTCGGGCGCGGTCAAGGCCGCCAACGGCGCAACGGTCACCAATAACGGCATCCTGTCCGGCAAGGTCATCCAGCAGGTCGCCAAAGTCGAAAGCGGCGCGCATTTCGTCAACGCCGCCAGCGGTGTGGTGTCGTCCGGCTACCTGGCCGGCGACGCCTTCGACACCGTGAACGGCTCGACCTTCTACTACACCGGCTCGGGCATCATGGCCTCCGGCGCCGGCACCACCGTGCGCAACGAGGGCGTCATCAACACCGCCGGCTTCGACTACGCCCACAACACGTCCATGGGCATGGGCCTGGCCGACGGCGCGAGCGGCGTCAACCACGGCAATATCAACGCGGGCGTGAACCCCGGCTACGTGAGCACGGTGGCGGGCGTCAACGTCAGCGGCGGCAGCCGCTTCACCAATGCCGCCGACGGCACCATCTACATCGGACGCGGCGCGCAGTATTCGCTCGCGGACGACACGGCCGACACCGGCGGCGTCGGCCCCACTTACGGCGTGCGCGTCATGGACACCGGCGACCGGGCCGTGAACGACGGCGCCATCGTCATCGGCTCGAAAGCCCAGAACGCGGTGGGCATGTATTCCACCGCGCCCGTCGATTCGCTGCTGCAGAACAACGGCGCCATCGCCGTCAACGGCGCGGCCGGCGGCCTCTCCTTCATCAACATCGGCATGCTGGCCGACGACAACGGCCCCATGGGCGGCAGCGTGGTGCGCAACGCCGGCGTCATCGACGTCAATGGCGTCAACGGCGTGGGCCTGATGGTGAACGCCGACCCGGGCATCCAGGCGAACGCGGAATCCACGGGCGCCATCAACGTCAACGGCGGCGCCGACCCGGCCAGCGGCACGCGCAACTTCGGCGTGTGGGTCAACGGCGCCGGCGGCGTGGCGAACCTGAGCGGCGGCCTCGCCCTGTCGGGCACCGGAGCCATCGGCGCATTCGCGCAGAACGGCGGCGTCATCAACCTGGCCGGCGGCTCGGTGCCGCAGTTCCGTAACGGCACCGACCAGATCGGCTTCTATGCCTCCGGCGCCGGCTCGGCCATCAACGCCGACGCCAGCGCCATGACGGTGAACACGGAGCGCTCCGCCATGTTCCGCGTGGCCGACGGCGCGGCCTACACCGGCGCGTCGGGCGCCGGCCCGCTGCACCTGACCATCTCCGGCGCCGACGCGCGCGGCGTAGTCGCCACCGGCGTGGGCACCACGCTATCCACCGACTCGTCGGTCTACGACGTGACCGGCGCCGCCGGCTCCCTGGGCGGCGCGGTGGCCATCGTCAATGAAGGCGGCGCGGCCGGCACCATCGACGGCGGCACCCTCATCCGCCTCTCCAGCGCCGGCGCCACGGCCGGCATCGTCGACGGCCAAGGACACGACATCACCGGCGCCGCCGCGGGCGGCCCCGTCGCCACCACGCTGACGAACAACGCCGCCATCGACGCCGGCGCCGCCGGCGTCGTGGGCTTCGTGGCGCGCAACGGCGGTACGCTGGTCAACAACAGCACGGTGCAGCTGAACGGCGCCTCCTCCACGGGTGTGATCATCGGCGCCTACGGCACGGTGCAAAACAACGCCCGCATCCACGTCGCGCACGGCGACGGCGCGCTGGTGCAGGGCGCGGCGGCCAGCCTCGTCAACAACGGCACCGTCCAGGCCGACGACGGCCGGGCCGCGGTGCATCTCGCCGGCCCCGGCGCCTCGGTGGCGTTCTCCGGCGCCGGCCTGATCCAGGCGGGCGGCACGGCCGACGGCATTCTCATCGACGGCAGCGCCTCCGGCGGGCTGGTCACGGGCACGGCCGGACGCATCGTCGTCAACGGCACCGGCCAGGCGCTGAACAACCAGGCCGCCGGCGGCCGCATCGCGCTGGCCGACACGTCGGTGACCACCACCGGAGGCGGCGCGGCGGGCATCGCGTCTTCCGGCGCGAACGGCAATGTGTTGGTCAGCGGCGGCGTCATCGCGACTTCCGGCGCCAACGCGATGGGCGTGCACGTCGGCAGCGCGGGCACGCTGCAGATGGAACATGCCGTCATCAATACCGCCGGCGCCTTCGCCCACGGCATCATGCTCGACAGCGCCGCCACCGCCGCGCTGATGGGCGGCAGCGTAACAGCGGCAGGCAGCGGCGCCTCGGCCGTCTACGTGCAAGGCCCGGACGGTGCCATCGCGATCAACGGCAGCACGCTGCACAGCGCAGCCGGCGCTGGCGCAACATCCAATGCCGGCGGCGCCCTGGCCCTGGCCGGCGCCCGCGTCACCGGGGCCGGCGCGGGCATCAGCGTCATCGACACGACCGCCAGCGGCGCGCCCGCATCCATTACCGTGAACGGCGGCGCCATCACCGCCACCGCCGGGCACGCCATCGACGTGGACGGCGCACGCGCCGACATCGCGCTCGGCAATGGCGCCACGCTGAATGCCGGCTCCGGCATCCTGCTCAAGGTCGCCAACGGCGGCGTCGCGAACCTGGACGCCCAGGGCGTGACGCTGAGCGGCGACATCCTGGCCGACGCCGGCAGCGGCGGCTCCGTAAGCCTGCGCAACGGCGCCACGCTCACCGGACGCATCGACCCCGTCGCGGTGAACGTGGACGCGACCAGCGCCTGGAATGTCACCGCCAGCTCCGACGCGACCACGGTAAACAACGCCGGCATCATCGCCTTCATGGCGCCGGCCGGCGACGCGCGCCAAGCCGGCGGCTACAAGACGCTCACCGCCGCGAACTACGCGGGCGGCAACGGCGTGGTGGCGCTCAACACCTACCTGGCCGGCGACGGCTCACCCAGCGACCGGCTCGTCATCGACGGCGGCGCCGCCACCGGCGCCACCGGGCTGCGCATCCGCAACACGGGCGGCCCCGGCGCGCTCACCACCGGCGACGGCATCAACGTCGTGGCCGCGATAAACGGCGCCACCACCGCGCCCGGCGCCTTCCGCCTGGCCGCGCCGGTGCAGTCCGGCGCCTACGAATACCTGCTGTACCGCGGCGGCGGCGCCGACCCCGAAGGCTACTACCTGCGCTCCGCCCTGGTCGACGCGCCCGGCGGCCCCTCCGACCCGTCCGACCCGTCGGGGCCGGTTCCCTACCGCCCGGGCGTGGCCGGCTATACCCTCACGCCCGCATTGAACCTGAACTACGGCTTCGCCAACCTGGGCCGCCTGCAGGAGCGGGTGGGCGACATTCCGCCCGCGGAACGGAACCGGAAAGGCAATACGAGCGGCGTGTGGGGCCGCATCGGCGGCGAAGGCCTGAACGCCGATTCGGGCAGCCGCTTCGCGGTCGAGCAGCAAACCTTTTTCATGCAGTTCGGCAAGGACTGGACACTGGCCCAGCCTGCCGAAGGCGGCAGCACGCACGCCGGCGTCACGGCCAGCCTGGGCGTGTCCAGCGCCAGATTCCGCGACACCAAGCGCGACCTGAACAGCACGCTCTCCGACCGCACCGGCAACGCTACCTTGCAGGCTCAGAGCCTGGGCGGCTACTACACCCGATACTGGCAGGACGGCAGCTACTGGGACTCGGTGGCCCAGCTGACTCATTACCGCAACAAGTACGATGACGCCTACGGCGCCAGCGGCACGCAGAACGGCTTCGGCGTCGCCCTCTCGCAGGAAGTGGGCAAGCCCTTCGCGCTGGGCGACGCCCTGGCCATCGAACCGCAAGCGCAACTGGTGTACCAATATCTCAAACTGAACGGCTTCGACGACGGCGTATCCGGCATATCCGGCTACAACAGCAACGCGCTGCGCGGCCGGCTGGGCGTGCGCCTGTTCGCGCCCAACCTCGGCACGCAGGGCGGCAGCGGCTTCGTCACGCCCTACCTGACCGTCGACGTGCTGCACGACTTCATTCCGGCCCGCGCCGTCACGGTCGGCGGCACCTCGGTCAGGCCCGACTTCGGACGCACCTGGGCCGAAGTCGGCGCCGGCATCAGCCAGAACTTCGGCAAAGGCAGCCAGCTCTACGCCAACGTGAAAGTCTCGCGCAATCTGGGCGGCGAAGAGCGGCGCGGCCTGTTCGGGCAGATCGGCTATCGGTATAGCTGGTAGGGAACAGCGGGAGAACCCGGTCAGCCATATTAAATTTTGTATGGCTGATAAGATAATTTCATATGAAGCCGCATAGCAGCAACCAGATAATGGGCGCGCATAACGACATAAACAGGAGACAACATGACGCCCACTGCCTGGCTGACGCGCCGGCTGCCGCACGCCCTGATGCTCAGCGCCTCGCTGTCCGTCGCCCCGGCCTTCGGCGCGGACAACTATCCCTCTCATCCCATTACGCTCGTCGCGCCCTTCGCCGCGGGCGGCGGGGCCGACGTGGCGGCCCGACTGATCGCATCGAGGCTGCCCGCCCACCTCGGGGGCCAGACGGTCATCGTCGACAACAAGCCGGGCGCATCGGGCAACATCGGCGCCGCCCAGGTCGCCCGCGCGCGCGCCGACGGCTACACCTTCCTGCTGACCAACAGCACCTTGACCATCAACGCCAGCCTGGATCCATGGGGAAATCTATAGCGCGCGGCCCGACGTCCAGGCCGTCGTGCACAGCCACTCTCCGTCCGTCATTCCCTACGCCGGCTCTTCCGTGCGGCTGCGCCCCATTTATCACATGGCGGGATTCCTCGGCAGCGGCGCGCCCGTGTTCGATATCCGCTGCTGTTTCGGCGACACGGACATGCTGGTGCGCAACCGCGCTCATGGGCGCGAACTGGCCAAAACACTCGGCGACGGAACGATTTCGCTGATGCGCGGCCATGGATTCGTGACGGTGGGAAGCGACATCCGGATCGCCGTCTACCGCGCCATCTACACCGAAATGAATGCGGCGCTTCAACAGAAAGCCATCGGCCTGGGAGGCGACATTACCTACCTCAGCGAAGCCGAGGCCGCGCTGGCCGACGAGATGATGAGCGGCGTCATGAACCGCCCATGGGGGCTCTGGAAGAAAAAGGCATTCGAATAAAGCCGTCCCGGACGCGGCATGGCCATGCCCATGCCGCACGGCGGACCGCGGCGAGTCTCCATCATCCGAGAATCGAAATGCGCATGAATCCCTTGAACAGGAAGCAACCAGCGATTTATCGGTGCTGGAAACTTGCATGACTGCCGATAGCGAGCAGTTCAAATAAATCCCCAAAGCCTCCCGACTTTGACGGAGATAATAGGCTCAGAAAATATCACCCCCCCCATTTATCCATACTCTTTCCATTCTTTTGCCGCATTGACAAACAGTTTTTTCCAGACCAGAAAACAATATTCACCCACCGGATCAAGCCTTGACGCGCCCGCGTCGGCGCAGAATCGAGTTAACAGAAAAATACCTCAAGGAAATTGGTTATGTAACTCGTTAATAATGGTTAATGTTGCCCCTGCGTTTCACGACCATCCCTAGAATGAGGCGTTGGTATTGAAAGCTGTAAGGGGGATTCGCCATGATAGGAATTCGGCGACTGGACGATGTATTGGCTTGCGGCAGCGATGGCCGCCTGTACCGGGTAGAGCGATTTCGCAGCGCGAGAAAAACCGAGGCAGGCGTGGCGTACGAAATACAGTGTCGCCTGGCGACGGGAGAACGGGTTTTGATGGAAAACCACGATACCTACCGGCTGGCTTCCGGGGAGCGGCTTACGGCATTGAAAAGAAACGGCAGCGGCGTCTGACGCGCTCGTCGAGGAATATCCTGAAACCCGCCTCGCGGTAGCGCCCGAACAGGGCTTCGGGACAGGAGGTCGAGAAAACGGCCGACTCGGTGACTTCGAGCACGAGCCGCTCCGGCGCCACGCCCCGCTCCTCGACGCTGGCGAGCAGAAATTCCAGGAACGATTCGTCCTCCGGGTCGGCCGGAAAAACGTTCACGCTCAGGTAAAACGGCGCGGCACCCGCCATCCGCGCCTTGATGCCATCCAGCGCCTGGCGGACGATGCGCCCCGTGAACGCCTGCCGCAATCCCATCGGCTCGATCCAGCCCACGAACGTGCCGGGCGGTATCGGCCCGGCCCTGGTCGACCACGCGGTCAACAATTCCATGCCCGGCAGCCATGCGACGTTCGTCTGGATACTAGCGGCGGTCTGTCTGCCGCGCAAAGCCTGGCTGCCGGCTGTGATCACATTTCTGCTGGGTTGCGCGCTCGCGTGGGCCAGGATCTTCGTCGGCATCCACTGGCTGGACGACTGGAACGATCCCGAGATTCCGACGCGCGACGACCGGCGCAAAGAGCTGTACGACGCCGGCCGCTTCGACCCGCGGCGGGCTGACCGCCTGCACGGTTTCGACGCCGAAGCCCCGAATCTTGAGCGGCGACATCACGCTATTCGGGTTTTGAGCGTTTTGCCAGCAGCGTCGCGCCACCCACTAAGACGACGGCGGGAAGACCCCATTGAAGCGAGGAGCTGAAAAGCTCGAAGAAATGCAGCGAGACGAAGATCACCACCGTGATGCTCGCCCCGAGCACGGCTTTCCATCGTTTCAGGGGCGGCGGCAGGCTGCCCGCCGTCTCGCGCCGAGAAGCCAGGCGAAAAGAAGCCAGGAAGATCATCAACCAGACGGTTAGTGCGCCTATCGTGGCAACAGCGGTCGCAAGCTTAAAGACAAATTGTCCGTCGAGTGTGAGCGCGATGAAGATGGACGCCGAACACGCGAAAGCGGCCAGCGGTGCCACGCGGGGGCTGGCCGCGAAAGCGCCCCTCAAGCGCAATGGCAGATCGCCTGCCAGCGCGGCCTCGCGGAGGGTGCGCGCGGCGCAATACAACAGGCTGTTTACGACGGAAAGAACCGTTATGACCACCAGCAGGCCGAGCGCGGTATCGGCGTGACGCTGGGAAAAAAAATTGAGCAGGTACAGAGAGGGCCGCACCGGCAGCGGCAGCCGGGCGGTGTAGGTCAGAGCGCTCATGGCTGCGACGGCGGCCAGGGTGAGCCCGGCGAGCCAGCCGGAGATGGCGAGCATGCGAGCCCGAATGGCACAGGGCGTGGCCGCTGTCTCCGAAGCGGCAAGAGATAACACCTCTATTCCTGCGAATCCGAGCGTGGCCACGATGAACGACACCCAGAGCAGAGATGCATCGGGTTGAAGAATGTCCGCCAGCCAATTGGCGCCGAGCGGCATCGCCGCGTTCTCTCCAGCACCTATCACGTAGCAGCTCGCCGCAATCAAGCCGACGAGCGCAGTGACCTTCATGATGGACAGCGCCGTTTCCAGGAACGCGAATGCGCGGGTGCTCTGGCCGATATTGAGGGCCAGCAGAAACAGCGTGGTCACGCCTATGAGGTGGCGCGGCAGGATGGGGATCCACTGCTTGATCACTGACACCAGAAAAACGATTTCCGTGCCTATGATCGAAACCAGTGCCAGAACGTACGTGCCTCGGGTGAAGCAGGCCGCCTTGTCTCCCAGGTACCGTGAGATGGATTCGCTGAATGTATGCGTGGCCGCGCCGTCCGTCGTAAGCCTGGCCATGCACTGCACGAGCAGCATCAGCATCAATACGGCCATTGCGTAAGCCAATACGGCGCCGGAACCAGAAATGAAAAGCGGCAATACGGTCCCGGACATCAATCCGATGCTGATTACCGCGCCAAGACCAATCATCGACATCTGCCATGGCGTCAATGTTCGCGGCGCAGACAAGGGAGGCAGAGCACAGGAAAGGACAGGCATGGTCTGAAAAAATGGTTCCGGCAGTTATGCAAGTATGCGCTCAGAAAAACTCGCACGAATAAAAAAAGCGTGGTCGCGGAAGCGCAAACCGATACTGCCATCGCCCCAAATTGAAATCCATAGTACGAATTCGAAGGCGCCCCAACCCGGAGCGGGGCCGAGGCGGGAGGGTCCTATTGTCAGTGCTTGAGCGCCCGCGTTCAGGAAGATCGCAGGCAGCCAGCGCCCGAAGATCGAGGAATTTCGATTCCGGCGTGGAGCTGTTTCGTTCCAGTTCTATATCCGGCGAATGCGGGCCTCCCTAATATGCCCACAGTTCTCGTGTTCGAGAACTCGCAAGGAACAACGCCTTGTGAATGCTAATTCATCGAGTGAAATTAATGAACAAGCCTGGCCTCTGGGGGGACTTCGAAAAAAAAATTGTGTGCAATGAACTGCGGCGTCAAGGCTTGATGTCCATGGCGGACTGGATTTGCGACACGAGTCATTGCGCAAGAAATTTCGATTTCATTACTTATCGAGGCTACTGCCTCTGGGCGAACCCGTGTTTGCGGCTGATGCGAAAGCACGCACTTCTGGCGCGCATTCTGGCGGTGTTGGCTCGTTGGATAGTTGCCGACATTCGTTACAAGGGCGGCCTCCGCCCCCACCCCCATCTTTTCGGGCTCCTGGTTCATCGAGGCATTTTCTGGCCAGCCAACCGGATTCTGGGCAGCCTGTCCGAAATGGTGAGCGCCGTGAGTACACGGTGTTCATGGCCTGTTCAGAGAAATCGCTCGAATGCAATTTAGCTAGTTCCCCCGTTGGTGCTTCAACTTTTCTACTCAAGGAATAGGTTCATCATGAAAAAAACGATTATCCAAGCTCTGGTTGCTGCTGGCCTGGTCGCGGCTGCGGGCGTTGCCAGTGCCGACTCGGGCAATATCAGTTTCCAGGGCAACATCACGCAATCGGCTTGCTCCATCTCGGGCAATAACTTGGCCATGACCGTCCAGATGGGCAGCGTCGCGACGCACGAATTCTCGGGCATCGGTTCGCGCAACTCCGTGGGCACCGACTTCTCGATTTCGCTGCTCAACTGCGACACCACTGTCGCGCAAACCGCTTCTATCGCGTTCAAGCCGGGCGCCGGCACCGTGATCAATAACCGCCTGCTGAGCCTCGAAAACGGCGGCGGCGCCCAGGGCGTGGCGATCGCACTGGTGGACCAGGCTGGCAAGGATGTCACCGTTGGCGGCCAGGCCCTCTCGTACACCCTCATCGATGGCACCAACCAGTTCAACTTCAAGGCCTTCTACGAGGCCACCGAGGACACCGTGACGGCTGGCCCGGCCAACGCCCGCGCCATCTTTGACGTCACCTACTCGTAATGCACGAGAGAGGAGGCGTCTAGCCTCCTCGCCGAGCCGGGGCAGGGAAACTCGGCTCGGCCTCCGCATTTCCAGCAGGGCGTCACCGATGGCCAGACTGCCGGATCTCGGCCGGACCGGCTCGCGCGCGGTATCGGTTGGTGATGTCTTTCACCGCATTTCCTGTACCTCTTGAACTCCAATGCGCCGCTATCCGCGCATCGGGCCGGATATGTGTTGGTGTGCGTAATGAAAAAGATCACGAAAAGACTATGTGCCGCGGCAATTCTCGCTGTCGCTTCGATGACGGCAGCGAGTGAAACGCTGACCGTTCAGGGCAAGGTGACGAACCCGGCCTGCACGCTGCTCCTGGAGCCCGTGGTGTTCGGAGATGTGCCGATTTCCGCCCTGGAAACCGGCAGCCCCGCCGAGGAATATGCCAAGACGTTCAACGTGACCGTCACGTCCTGCATGTTATCCACGTTGCGCTCGGCCAGCCTGAAATTCGAAGGGACGCGCGACCCGGCCTACAGCACGCAATATGGGCTTCAGACCACGCCGGGAGCCGGCGCCGCGCAGGGCGTAGCGATCAACCTGGTCGGGGACGACGAGGCGCACAACATGAAGGGCGTGCAGATCCGCACCGACGGCGGCGTGTCGTATCCCCTGACGCTGTCCAAGTCGACGCTCCAGATGAAAGCGGTGTATGTCCCGACCGGCGCCGCGCTGGTTCCGGGAACTGCGAATTCCACCGTCACCGTGACGCTCACCTATTCGTGAAGCGCCCAATTCCGCCTCGTGGGGCACGTCAGCAGTTCTTAATCACATTGCTACTGGAGCGCCAAGCGCTCCCGCTCAATCGACTATGACCAAACTCATTGGACGCCTCCTGCCGATGGCGCTGCTGGGCACCCTTGCATGTGCCTCCGCACAGGCGGGTATTCAACTCTCGTCTACCCGCGTGATCATGCACGAGAAGGACCGGAATGTATCCGTATTCGCCAAGAATATTGGCGACGCGCCGCTTGTGGTGCAGGCCTGGATCGATGGCAACTCCGAAGAAATGAAGACGCCTTTCTTCGTTACGCCGCCGCTGAGCCGTTTCGACGGCCAGGTCGAGCGGAGCCTCAATATCACCCGTGTGGACCAGGAGTTTCCTGCGGACCGCGAGTCGCTGTACTGGCTGAATGTTCTCGAAATTCCGCAAAAAACGGAAGGCGGCCAGAACCACCTTACGCTGGCCACGCGCACGCGCATCAAGCTATTTTACCGGCCGGACGCGATCAAGAATTCTCCCCGGGGCGCCGATCAACTGAAGTGGAGCATGGAGCGGGACGGCAAGACATGCTCTCTCGTGGTGTCCAACGCGTCGCCGTACACGGTGAACTTTGCCCGTATCGAAGTGACCGGAAACCCGGAGAACTTCGGTGTGGGCTTCGTTGCGGCTCCGCTTGCCAGCAGCCGCCTGCGGATGCCCAACTGCCCGCCCGCGGGGAGCCCAAAGGCGTCGCCGCGCGTGGTCAATGATTACGGCGTCACCGAATCGTGGCCCGACGTCGTACTCCAGGAAGAGCGTTCTGCCGGCGGATCTGCACCGTGAACCCGACTTCCGATTCCAAGTTCCACCTGTCGACGTTGAGCCTGGCGCTTGCGTTTTCGCTTGGGGTCGCGGGTGCGCCGCGTGCGCAAGGTATTGCTGCGTTCGACAGCAGCTTCTTGCATCGGATGGATGGCCAGGAAAGCGTGGACCTGTCCATCTTCGCGATGTCCGATCGTGTGCTGCCCGGCACGAAATCCGTGATGTTGATGCTCAACCGCCGGCCGGTCGGCATGCGGGAGATGGAGTTCGCGGCCGTGCCCGGCAAAGCGGACGCCCAGCCCTGCGTGACGCAGCAGCTTCTCGGCGATGTTGGCGTGAACGTGCGGGCTTTTCCCAAATTGCAGGAGTTGCAGGCCGCCGCATGCGGGGATACGCTGAAATCCATACCCATGGCCAGCGTGGCATACGACCAGAGCAATAACGTCGTGAACCTGTCGATTCCACAGGCTGCGCTGGATCGCCGTGCGCGCGGCCAGGTTCCGCAGGAGCGCTGGGACAACGGCGAAACCGCATTCTGGTCCTCGTACCGCTTGTCGTACAATCAAGGCCGTTTTTCGGGCGAGAACGGCTCGACGCGCAACCACTCGACTTTCGCCAGTTTCCGCAATGGCTTGAACATCGGCGAGTGGCGCTTGCGCGGCAACGTCAATTACTACGAAAGCGACGACAGTTCTTCGTGGGACTGGTCGGAACTCTATGCCGAACGCAGCATCAATGCCTGGCGTTCATGGCTGCGCCTGGGCGACAGCGTCACTCCCGGCAATATCTTCAATGCGGCGCGCATCCGCGGCGTCCAGCTCCAGTCCGACAACGGCATGTTGCCGGACAGCCAGCAGGGCTACGCGCCCGTGGTTCGAGGCGTGGCTCCCAGCAGCGCCAAAGTGACGGTGCGGCAAGGCGGCCGCGTGCTCTACTCCGCTTTCGTGCCCGCCGGACCGTTCGAGTTCGACGATCTGTATTCCACGCCGGGCGGGGGCGATCTCGAAGTCGAGGTCGAAGAGCTGGACGGAAAAGTGACGCGTTACTTCCAGCCCTACGCCGCCTTGCCGACGATGATGCGGGAAGGGGTGTGGGACTATAGCGCCGCCTTTGGCGAGTACCGGCGCAGCTATTACTCGGAATCGCCCTGGATGGGACAGGCGACATTCGCCTACGGCCTGCCCTGGAATCTGACCGCCTATGGCGGCCTCAGCATTGCGCAGCAGGCCTATCAGGCGGGCGCGATCGGCATGGCGCTGAACATGCAGGTTCTGGGCGCCATATCGATGGACGTGACCACGTCCCGGTCGCAAGGCAGCGACGGCCAGCGCCGCAGCGGCGCGGCGGCGCGCATTCAGTACGCGAAATCCTTTCCCGGCAGCGGGACCGATTTCACATTGGCCGGCTATCGCTACAACTCGGATGGCTACCGGAGCCTGGATGACACGCTGCGCGAACGCGAGCGCGACTTCGACAACCGCATCGCCAACCTGGCCCGCATGCATGAATACCAGTTGTCGATGTCGCAGCGCATCGGGACGATCGGCTCGCTTTCTCTTAATTACTACAGCATCGCCTACCGGAATGCGCCGCGGAGCGCGACCTATTCCCAGATCGCCTATTCCAGCTCGGTGGGCAGGGTCGGCTATTCGTTGAACTACGGCCTGAGCCGCAGTCCGTGGGGACGTGACGACCACTCGGTCATGCTGACATTGAGCATTCCGCTCGGCGGTTCGCACAGCGCCAGCTACACCATGAACCGCACCAACAATCAGGGAACCAGCCACGACGTCAACCTGAGCGGCGCGTTGCTCGACGATTATTCGCTGACCTATGCCGTGCAAACCGGCGTGACCACCGGCAGCGAGTGGAACAATGGCGGACATGGTTTCGCGTCGCTGGGCTATTCGTCGCCCATTGGCGTGGCCAATGTGAGCCAAAGCTATGCCCGGAACAGCTCGAATACCAGCCTGGACTTCAGCGGCGCGGTCTATCTGGACGGCAAGGGTCCCTTGCTGGGTCAGTCCATCGGCGAAACCGCGATCGTGGTGGATGCACCAGGCGCGGGCGGCGTGGTGGTGGAAAACTTCCCCGGCGTACGGACCAACGAGCAGGGACGCGCCTTGATCCCCTACGCGCGCCCCTATCGGGAAAACCGCGTTTCGTTGAAGGTCGACCCGGATAAACAGGATGCCACGCTGGAACAGAACGTGCAGACCGTCGTGCCGACTCGCGGCGCGGTGGTGGTCGCCCAGTTCGCTACCGAACTGGGCCGTTCGGTTCTGGTGGTGCTGCGCGACGCGAAGAACGTCGAGCTGCCCTTCGGCGCGGCCGTGTTCGGTTCCGACGGCCAACAACGCGGCATCGTCGGACCGGTTGGCCGGGTATGGCTGACGGGCATCAAGGGGGAAAGCCAGTACGCCGTGAAATGGGGCGAAGAAAAGCACTGCACATTCACCATAGATGCGGCGGCGATTGACGGCAAGACAGGCGAAGTACAAAAGGATTTGACATGCGAGTGAGACCCCTCCCGTCCAATTTCGTCCCGCTTTGGCGTTCGGCGATAAGCCTTTTCCTGACCGGCTGCCTGATGTTTGCGTACAGCGATATGGCATGGGCCGGACCGCTGGACAGCCGTGCCGCGGGTAAGGCATGCAAGCGGAATCCCGGAGGAAAAGGGCCAAGCGGAACCCGTTACGATGCCTATAGCCCTGCGGACTACAACATTCTCATTGCGACCAACAGCACGTTCATCATTCCGGTTCAACCCATTGCCGGCACCGTTCTGCTGTCCGGCGAACACCGGTTTCCGTTCTATATGGACAGTGCCCGGGGCCGGGCCGCGGCACTCTACGACTGCCCATATGGGACGGCGGAGTTGTTCATGGGCAACGGGAACCTGGTGCCCGGCATGCCGGACGTGTACCAGACATCGATCAGGGGAATCGGTTATCGGGTTTATTACTACCTCAGCGATTCCGACCAGGCCACGGCGCCCGCGGTGTTTTCCAACCCCTACCAGAACGGCGTGATGATCTTTCCCTTGAACGGCCCGGAAGGAGAAGAGATATTAGGACCCAACATACGCACCCGGATTGAACTGATCGCCACCGGAGAGGAAATCGCGCCCGGCACGATCACCGCAGGCAGCGTATTTGCGCAAGTGACGTCCACCAACGGCAACATCGGCGGGCTGTATCGAGTCGGACTGCGGAACAATATCGTGGTGTCGCAGCCCACTTGCGTCGTCAGCAACACGGCCGCCCTTACGGTGACGTTGCCGGATCTTCCCGTTACGCAGTTGATGGAAACGGGCGTCGGGCCACAGACCGATTTTTCATTGCAGGTGTCGTGCAACGCCGCGCGCAATGATGCGCCGGCGATTACGTTGACGACCAACGCCGCCGTGCCGTCGATGTCCGGTACGCTGGCCAACCAGCTTTCGGGCGGCTCCGCAGCGGTCGGCATCGGGGCCCAGCTGCTGCTGGGAACGCCATCGCAAGACTACAGCCCGATGGAGTTCGGCGTGGCGAACAAGGGAACAGGCACCGCCACAGGGGCTCTGCCCTCCACCAATTGGCGGTTCGATCTGGGCGCCCGGTTCGTTATGGTTGGAAACGCCAGCGCGGTAAAAGCCGGCGACTTCCGGGGTACGGGAACCGTGACGTTCACCTACAACTGAGGCAGCGAGCGGCCGGCGCGGCCCAGCGATGCGGCCGCTCCGATTGCCGTATTCTGGCGAATACCGTGGGCGGCAGGCGCAATCCCCTTCCGCTGTATGCTTGTTTCGCCGCTTTTTTCGTTTCACCTCCGGGTGCGGGCGCGCGCAGGTCGCGCGTTCCGTATTTTCCGGGTGACCAAGCCTATTAGCGCATTCCAGTCATGCAAACATCATCAAATACTCCGAATTTGCCGGATACGCCGGAACTGCGGGAAAAAATGGCGGAAATCATAGCCAACGTCTGCCGCTGCGAGCGGCAGCCCTTGCTGGATGACGAGCCATTTTCCGCCGTTATCACCCAATTCGACTCGCTCGCGATCCTGGAGGTCATGCTGGAGGTCGAAACGATTTACCACATACAGACGGACGACATGCTGCCGCTGGACCCCGAAAAGGGGGCGCAAGACATTCTGTCCACGTTCCCGGAAAATCTGTCGGCGCTTGTGGTCTATATGCGTGAAGTGGCGGCGCGGGTGCAGGAGCGAGAGCAGGCCGGCGCAGGCCAGTCGCGGCCGCTGCGCAGGCAAGGGCGAACCGCGCACGACGACGAACCATGAAGGGCGCCGATGCGCAAGCGGTCCGCCCGGTGTGGCTGTGCAGCCACGCCGTCTGGGACAGCCGGCCGTTGCGACGGGTTGTCGGAGAAAGTAAAGCGATGCAGACCTTCGGGAGCAATGATGGCGCATAGAAGAGTGGTCGTGACGGCCATGGGCATGGTCACGCCCGTCGGATCATCCGCTGCAGAGACATTCGATGCATTGATCGCCGGTCGATGCGGCATCCGCACGCACCCGACCATCGAGCTGGGCCACAGAGTGGGATACGTAGATGCAGACATCGCCAAAGGACTGCATCCCGCGCAGCTTCGCCAGATGGATCGTGTGACGGTGATGGCGCAGTACGCCGCCGCGCAGGCGCTGGCCCAGGCGGGCATGACGGCCGAACAGCATGCCGAAACCGGCGTCTTTTACGGCACCGGTATTGGCGGGGTCGCGACATTGAACGAGGCCATCGAAGCCTATCATCACCTTATCCCCAAGCGGCCCGTTCTGGTCGTTCCGGCCACCATGCCGAATGCAGCGACTGCACTCATTGCGCAAAATCTGGCTTCGGTAGCCGAGGCGCAAACCTACGCGACAGCGTGCTCCGCGGGCGCGGTCGCAATTGGCGAAGCGTTTCGCCGACTGCGCGACGGCTACCTGGATGTGGCAATCGCGGGCGGGGCGGAAGCCATGCTGACCCACAGCATCATGAGGGGCTGGGAACAGCTGCGCGTGCTGAGTCCGGATCCCAAAGACCCCGCCGTGGGCAATTGCCGGCCATTCAGTCTGCGCCGCTCCGGTTTCGCCCTCTCGGAAGGGGCCGCCATGCTGGTGCTCGAAACGCTCGATCATGCCAAAGCGCGGGGAGCGCAGCCCATTGCCGAAGTGTGCGGCTATGGCGTCAGCAATGATGGCACCCATCCTTTGCGGCCCGACCCTGTCGGCCAGTCGCGGGCGATGAGCAAATGCCTGGCCGACGGCAATTTGGACCCGCGCCAGGTCGGATACATCAGCGCGCATGCGACTGGCACGCTGGTCGGAGACCGTATTGAAACCGCGGCGATAAAGCGGGTGTTCGGCGCGCATGCGTCCGAGCTGGCCGTCAGCAGCATCAAGGGCTCGCTGGGGCACATGATAGGCGCCGCGGGAGCGGTCGAAGCGGCGGTTACCGCGCTGTGCGTGCGGGAACGGGTCGTTCCTCCCACGCTCTTCTATGAAAGCGGCGATCCCGAATGCGATCTGGACTACGTTCCGGGGCAAGCCCGCCAGCTGCCGGATCTGGAAATTGCAATCAGCAATTCATTCGGGATGGGAGGAAATAACGCCGTTCTGGCATTCCGGAGCATCGCCTGACCCTTGCCTCGGAGCCGTTCCCGGACGGGCGCAGGCCGGCCGCGGCGTCTGCGGGTTTTGGACGCCGCGGATTCGGAGGAATCCGTGCGACGGTCGCTGCGGGCCGACTATCGATGCGTGTTCTTGGCGTCGGGCTGCGGACACCTTTTTGCTTGCAGATCCCTCAGGGCGAGCTCCCAGTCTTCCTTCAATTGTTTCCGGCGTTTCGGGGACGCCAACAGAAAATCATTCAATCTACGGATGAAATAATCGCGTCCCGTCGAACCGAGGGCTGCGAATTCAAGCAGGGCGGAATGTGCGGCATTGTTTTCCATGTACTTCATCGTTTCCTTGCATGAATGAGCCGGAAGCGCACGCGATACTGTCGATCTCCCAGCTTTTGAACGGATCCCAGTGCTGCATGCTATGTCTTGCCACCGCCCTGCTCAATCTGACAAGTATGGTTTAACGCAAAGATTCGTCGGTTTCAGCCACAAAAGCTGCTGCTTTCGAACACGAACCTGAAAAGATCCGCATCGGATTTGACACCCAGCTTCCGCATGGCGCTGGATTTCTGAGAGCTTACTGTCTGCTTGGTGCGATTGAGCTGGCTGGCGATATCCGTTATCGAATGCCCGCTTACGTAAAGACGCACCACTTCCAGCTCGCGCCGCGAGAGCTTTGGCCACCCGCCGGATTGCTGCTGGCTCGAATCATGGTTGAGCGCAGCGTTGGCGCGGACCGAAGGCGACAGATAGGTAGCTCCGGCATAGACAGCATGAATGGCCGATATCAGATGGCCGATGTCTTCCACTTTGCTCAATACCGAGTGCACGCCCATGCGCAACATCTCCCCTATGATGGCTCCATTCTCCACCGTAGTGAAAACGATTATTTTCAGGTCGGGATAGCGCCGGCGGAGAAACGATAGCATTCCCATGCCATCGCCAAACTCGCCGCCAGGCATGATGTAGTCGGTGATCAAAATGTCGCACACCCCCTGCGACAGCAAGTCGATGATCTCGGAAGAATTCCTTGCGCAGCCCAGAATATTCAAGGTCGGTACGCCGGCCAGCTCGTGACGGACGCCGCTGAGCAGCACGGGGTGATCGTCGGCTATTATGATGCGAATTTTCACGTCTGTTCCCAAATGGAAGTATCCACGCAGAATGCGTGGGTATTTCGTACAAGTTGGGGTAATGTATGGCAGCCGTCGATCTCGCACGCTCGTACCAGTACGTATTCCCGCACATCATCTTCGTTCCGGTATGAAAACGAATTCCGTCGATGTCTCGGGCCGGTCAGGATTCAGACGCCTTCCGTTGGGCCCATGTCCATTGGGCCAGCACCGCGATGCCAAGCCGCGCTTCTTCGTTATGGGAATCTTCCGCGAGTTCCGCAATCCTCGCCATCAACTCATCCGGCGTGCGGGAGCCATTCTCAATCAGAATCTCCAGGACGCGGCAGAACCGTTCAAGCGAATCCCGTTCGCGCTGAAGGCCGTGGCGCCCGAGCGCGTCTTCGAGCGTCGAGCACAGACGAGCCATCGTTTCGATGTGAAAGACATTGAACGCGCCATGCAAGGAATGGAGCTGGTCCAGCACCGATTGGACATGGTCCCGGCGGCTTGCCTGCCTTAGCGCTTCTACCGCAGTTCGGCTGGATTGCAGGAAGACTTTGCGCATTTCTTCTTCGCCCGAGGACGACCTGGCGTGCTGCTGCAACCTGACCGCGAGGTGGGGAACACCCGTTGCCGCAGACAGCGCGGCGCCCAGGTCTTCGAGCGAGAGAGGTTTGATCAGCACGCGCGAGATCCCCGCAGCGGCGCCCTGCTCTTTCTGTTTCGCAGTGACGTTCGCCGTGGCCGCCATCACTGGCAGAAGCGGCCAGTGCTTTCGCACTTGCTGCGCCAGTTCGTAGCCATTCATGCCCGGCATGGAAAGGTCGGTAATCAGTACGTCGTAGCGATGACGGCTCAATCTGTCCAATGCTTCCGCCGCGCCCGGCACGACGTCCGCCTCGCACCCCAGGGCGCCGAGCTGGTCTTCGAAAAGCAACTGGTTCACCGCGTTGTCCTCGACCACCAATACCTTGAGCGGCCGCGCCAGCACGTTCGCGTCATCGCTGCGGGCAGGCAGGGGCTCTCCGTTCAAGACATGCAGCAGCGCCTGCGCCAGGGAGCGCATGCCATAGGCAGACAGGCTGATTCTGCGGCCCGACAGGACGGGATTGCTGGGAGCGTCGATACTGCAATCCAGGATCCAGGCCGACGCTTCGGTCACGCGGAATTCGTCTTCGGCGTGCCAGGTCTGACGATCGCCCCATAGAATCAGCGCATCGGCGTTTTCCAGCAACTCCTGCTCAGCCTGGGCCGGGTGAGCAAGAACACTCGCATGCAATCCCCATGCGGACAGTACTTCAGTCAAATAGGCCCGTTCTGGCGGAAACGCTGCGATCGCGACGATCAGTTCGCCGTGGAAACGGGGAATGAGCGCCTGCTTCGACGGCGAGCCCAAAGGCACGTCCAGAGTAAAGCAACTGCCTCGCCCCAGTTCGCTGCGCGCGCCAAGCTCGCCTCCCATGGCGGTCGCCAGCCGGTGGCACAGCGCAAGCCCCAGCCCGGTTCCGCCAAAGCGCCGGGTAATCGTGTCGTCCGCTTGGCTGAAGGGCTGAAAGAGGCGCGCAGCCTGCGCTTCCGATAACCCGATGCCCGTGTCTTCGACGGAAAGCAGCAGGTGACGGCGCTCGTCGACGCGCAGGCACAGCGCTACCTTGCCCGCATCCGTAAACTTGATTGCGTTCGACAAAAGATTGTGAAGGATCTGGCCAATGCGGGTGGGGTCTCCCTGCATGGGAAGCGTGGCGCTCACGCCCAGGTGGCCGTTCAGTTCCAGGCCTTTCGATCTGGCGAGGGGCGAGTAAACATGCAGCGCCCGGTTGGCGATTTCGAGCACGTCAAACTCGATATGCTCGATCTGCAGCTCGCCTGCTTCGATCTTCGAAAAATCCAAGACGTCGTTCACGATCGCCAGCAGGTTGTTGGAAGCGTAGCGGATCGTGCCGAGCCGGTCGCGTTGGGAGGCATCCAGCGCAGAATGATTCAGAAGTTCGACGTGCCCCAGTAGCGCATTGAGCGGCGTCCTGATTTCGTGGCTCATCATGGCGAGGAAGTTGGATTTCGCGGCATTGGCGGCATCCGCCGCATACCGCGCCTGGCGCAATGCGTCTTCAATGCGCGTGCGGGCGGTGACGTCAACGAATGCGACCACCAGCACATCCTGAGACCTGAAACGCGCTGGAGCCAAGCTGACTGACAGTACGATGGAAGCCTCGTCTACGGTGGAAAAATGCATTTCCGTGTGCATGACCGGAAGGGGTTTGCCATGCGCATGGCTCCGGGCAAGCATTTCGAATTGGCAGATGAATTCCTCGGCAAGACTGCCCTGCCGGCAGACCACACGGCGCGCGGTCTGGTCCATCGCCTGGCTGCTGAGCAGCAGGTCGGCATGATTCAGCGAAATGAGACCCAGGCCGAACGGCGTGGTTTCGAACAATTTCCGGCTGAGCTGCTCGCTTTCGAAAATGCGTTCGGCCTGTGCCACCGATGGCAGGAATACCTTGCGCCTTACAAGCAGCAACGCGGTCCACGTCACCACGAGAAGCAACAAGGTCGTGAAGGCTATAACCAGGATCTGGCTCCGGACGCCATGTGCGATATCACCCCAGCCCAGTCCCCGGACCAATATCCATCCTGTGGCAGCCAAAGGCCAGGCGGTAATCAGCTGGTCGCGTCGAAAGCGGCTCTGACCGGGCTTTGTCTCTCCCGCCAACAGGGCCGTCGACGCAGCAACCGCCGCAGCGGGAGATACCTCCCGCCCGCAGCGTAAAACAAGCGTGCCGTCAGGCGCCAGTATGAAGCATTCGCCACGACGGTTGCCAGGCTGGATGTGGGCCAGCAAATCGTCCATCGGCAGTTCATATACCACGATGCCGAACGGTTGATTCGCCTCGTCCACGGCCGCGGTAGCGGCGCGTATCCCGAGTTTTCCCGTGACCGGGCTGATTGCCGGGGGCAGCCACGCGAAGTTGGGAGGCGTCATCGCCGAGTTGCGAACCCGGGCCTGCGCCATGAGCGCATCCTGCACGGAAGTGACCGCGAATCTCTCGATAGGCAGCTGCCCGGCGCCGGCTTGCCTGCGCCAGATGCCGTCATGGCCGGGAATGACGGCAAGAACCAGAAACCGCAAGTCCGGACTATACAGATAGGCCGTCAGCTTTCCTACGTTGCGCACGGATGTCGCGGTTAACGCTCCCGCCAAACGCTGAGCGAACTCGCGGTATCGCCGCGCGCGGCTGTCGGGGACGTCAGGATGGGCGTCGAAGACGGCGAGTGGCGAAGCGCCCCCATCGCGTGGCAATTGCGCATGGCCATTGGGTGCAGGTTCGCCATGGGAGGAATGCCCGGTCTGGGCCCAAATCTGCTCGATCTGCTGCACATTGCCGCGCAGGGTGGCCGTCGCGGCGGCAAGAAACTCCGTAGCGCGCCGCACGTCGTCGGCAGCCTCTTCCTTGGCGACGGATACATAATCTCGTACCGACGCCGCCAATTGCAGCAGGAGAATAAGCAAAACCGTGATGGCCAGGCCGCCGCCAAGCACAAGAAGATGCTGGTATCGGTGCAGCTTTCCAAGAATGCTGGACTGTGGACGGATCTTCATCAGCCGGGCGCGTGCATATATGGAACCCGATCTATAGTATCCGTTGCCGGTCACGCGCGGTGTATTTCAGCCCGGAGGGCGCACAGGGGGTGGCCGGCTCGCCAGCCGGATAAAAGCATCGACTTCCAACGGTCTGCTCAGCGCGTAACCCTGGCCGATGCGGCAGCCCAAGACCTTAAGCACCGCGAGCTGATCTTTATTTTCAATTCCTTCGGCGACGACATCCATGCCCAGGCGCTGTCCCAGTTCGAGGGTGGCGCGGACAACCGCGTGTGCGGCGGGTTCACTCAGCATGCGCTGCACGAAACTGCGGTCGATCTTCAGTTCTGAAAAAGGCAACTGCGTCAGCCGCTCCAGGGTGGAGGTGCCGGTTCCGAAATCATCCATGCTGACGCCGAACCCTTGTTCGCGCATCCATTGCAGATCGGCAGCCAGGGCATGCATGTCGTGCAGATCCAGCTGTTCGGTGATCTCGATCTTCACCAGGCGAGGCGAAATGCCGTCCCGGCGCAGGCTATCGTGCAAGGCGCGGATCAGGCCCGGGGTGGAGAGCGTGGAGACCGACGCGTTTGCCGAGATCGGCAGCGCCGGGCCATTCCGGCCTAACCGGCGCAGCAGATGGCGAATCTGGCCGAACACGAATTGAAGCAGACGCGACTTTTTGCCCAGTCGCTGCACTGCCGGAATGAAATGTCCGGGCGATACATCGGACGCGCCCGGGCGCCAGCGGATCAGCGATTCGGCCCCGACCAGCGCGCCGGTCCTGAGGTCGTATTGGGGCTGCAGCACGATGCGCATATCCTTGCCGGAGTCCACGGCCCGCGCGAGCGCGTCCTCGTCAAAAACCGGGCTGGCGTGTGACGACAGACCGGGGGGAGGCGCCACGACAGCAGGCAATCTGCGCGATGAGGGGCGAGAGAGAGTGGATACGGACGGATAGGGTTCGTTCATGAGCAAATCTTCCGCAGGACCGCCCGGCGCCGATTGTCCTTAGTGAGGCATCTGAAAAATGCGCTGCGCCGCTGCGATGATGTCGCGCAGTCAGTGTGAGCAAGCGCGCCAGTGGAAACAATCGAACCCGTACAAAAAGCTCGCTGTTGGGAATGTCCTGGCAGGCAAGGAAAAGGAATGCGCGTCAGTTCCACCGGCCGTCATGGCCTCCCAGGCTGTAGCGCCCGGCGCCCATGAGCACGATGGCGGCGCACATGACCAGCAGCGAGCTTTGCGTGTTTATCGTCCAGGCGCAGTGCATAGTCGCAGGCGAGAAGACGCGGCCCGACACGGCCGCCACGATGCTCTGCAGGCCCGCTGCCAGTGCGCCAATGCGGCAGAACAAACCCAAGATGATGGACAGCGGGGCGAGAAACTGCCACGGATAGAGTCCATACGCGACAAAGCCCGGTACGCCATACTGAACGAACAGGGACGTGTTGGCAGGATCTTCGCTTGCGTACCCGAATCTCAGGAGTGCGACGCCTAAAGCCAGCCGGAGCAGGAGTTTCCCCCCGTCGTCGGTCCGGTACGGACTGGGCGGGCGCCGGCGGAATATATCGGGGTGCCGGTCTTTGATGCAAGGCATTGACGATGCGAGCGACTGAAGGAAGAAGAGCGGTATCACCCAGATTATTGGGATGTTTTGCATCCGGATTCAAGCGCATTCCTTAACGCCACACACAATCTGAACGAGTACTAGCGCATTCTCATGCCGACATTCATCAATGTACGAATCGTCAATGTGCGAATCGTCAATGTACGAATCGGGCCGGCATACCGGCCCGTCGATTTTCTTTATTGAGCGCGAGCGGCCCGCTTCAGCGGTGGTCGGGAGGCGGGTCGACCGTTCCGGAGGGAGAACGATCGGTGACTGTCGCGCCATCGCTCGCGGCGGAAGTCTCGGATGGCGACACCATTCCAATTTCAAAAACATATCGGAAAAGATCGGCATCCCTGGTGAGGCCCAGTTTTCGCATGGCGCTGGTCTTCTGGGTACTGATGGTCTGTTTGGTCCGATGCAATTGTTGCCCAATCTCGTTGACCGACATTCCCGACGCATACAACCGAATGACTTCAAGCTCTCGTTTTGAAAGCGCCTTGGTTCTAGGCGGGTGCGGCGCGGGCTCTGCACAGCGGTGACTGGAAAGCGCGGGGCGGAAATAGGTCGTACCCGCAAAGACCGCATGAATGGCCGAGATCAAGTAGGTCGTCGCATGCGTCTTACTCAATACAGAGCTTACGCCCAGTTTCTCCAGTTCCTGGAAGATGGCCTGATTGTCCAGCATCGTGAAAACGATGATCTTCAGGCCGGGGTACGTGCGTCGCAGATACGCAACAAGACCGATGCCATCTCCCAGCGAGCCGCCGGGCATCGCGTAGTCCATTACGAGGACATCGACAGGTTGACAGAGCAGCGAGCCCAGCTCGCCTGACTCAGTTGCCGTCCCCACGATTTCTATGGAGGGCACCTTGTCAAGTTCATGCTGGACTCCCGCCAAAAGAGCGGGATGGTCATCTGCGAGAACGACGCGGATCTTCATGGTCGAAGCGGCAAAAAGGCGTGCGCATCAACATACCCGTGATCACTCTCGGGCGCGGGCACACCTGCAATTCTCACGCAAAATTCGAACGAACACCACCAAAACAGCTTTTTCCCCCAGGCGGAAATTCATTCTTGTCCGAATAACGCTTTTTTGGCGGCCTAACTTGTTCTAGAACATAGCGGCCACCTACTGACTTGCGTTACGAATGCACATAATTAAGCCCCCCTGATTGGCGCCCGCCCACGCCGGGCACTCGATATCGCTCCGTATGCTGGATTCTCCTTTCAAAGCGCTTGCAAGTCTTCGGCATTCCCAACGCCTGCTGATTTTCGGCGGCGGTGTCTTGACGACCCTGATGATACTGCTGACGTTTTTTCTGGAAACGCAGGCGACGCTCAACAAGCATGAGGAAGCACAGCGGCAAGCATTCATCGTGGACTACAGTCGTCTCTTGGCTGAGCTGGAAGCCCGCGAACACGCATTTCGCACTGCGGTGATCAGCGCGTCGCTGCTGTCCGGCGATCCGGTCCCGGACGATGTTCCCCCGTTGACGCGCCACCGGGACGGACGTGATGAAGCGATTCTGCAGCAAGACCCGTCGGCCCCCGCTGTCTGGCTGTTAGGCGCGTGCCAGGATTCCATACCGGACTCCAGTCTGCGCCGGTACGAACAACTGGCCGCTCACTTGAGCCGTTTAGCCAAAGTGGAAGGCATGGCGAGACAGACGAACTTCCTTGGCTACTTCCTTAGTTTGAATGAAGATGCCGTGGGAGTTCTGCCGGCCCCGGACCGTGAAACCCGAGAGCTGTTTCTGACATGTAATAGCGCGTTGAAGGAAACCCTGGCAGAGGAACTGAACATGCCACATCCCCAACCTTCCGCGACACGCACTGATGCGCCAGTCCTGTACTGGAGCGCGCCCTCCACCAGCCTCCTGACAGGCGCGCACACGTTCAGGATCGCGGCTTCCGTGCTGCATCAGGGCAAGCCTTACGCAGTGCTTGCAATGGAATATGAAGCCAGCGATCTGCTCGACGTATTGGCCGACGGGCCGGCGCAAGGGCTGTATGCGGTTTACACCAAAGAAGGCAAGGAAATAGCTGTCCAGGAAGGAGGCAGCAACGATATGCGGCGCCTTGTGCGCGACGTGTTTCCCGACATACTCGAGCGTAATACAGACAACTGGCTGGAAGCATACCGTGATGGCGTCATCGCGCTGTCCAAGCCGTTGGGCGACACGGGCTGGGTGCTGATATTTTCCCGCACCTGGCGCGACGTCATCGAGGCGGTGGGCTGGCAGATTGGCTTGGATGCCGCCATTACGTTGACGACTATCGTATTGGTCTGGGTCTTTCTGATCCAGTTGAAACTCCGCATCCTCCGGCCGCTGTTGATGCAGTCCCGGCGCGTATTCGAGAGTGAGTCGTTGAGCAGGACGCTGATCGGAACCGTACCGGTCGGCCTGGGGCTTATCGACGTAGAAAGCGGCGTTGCCCTGCTCCGCAGCCCGGTCATGGTGCAACTGTCCGAACGCCTGCGCCCGGATCAGCCCGACATTTGCACTGTCGTCGCGCAGCGCTACAAGGCAAGACTGGCCCAGGGTGCTGTCAGTTGGCGCTACGGCTTTTTCAGCGAGGAGATTCGCTTCGAAACCAGGGACGGCAGCGACGTAGACCTGTCCATTGTCGTGGCGCGGGCAAGATACCAGGGCAAGGACGTCCTGGTAAGCGCCTTCAAGGACGTCACAGCCAAGCACCGGCTCGAAATGCAATTGCGAGAAGCCAAGGTCGCCGCTGATCAGGCGAACTCGGCGAAGTCGGCATTTCTTGCTGGAATGACCCACGAAATCCGTACGCCGCTGAACGCCATACTCGGAAATCTGGAGTTGTTGTTGTGTGATGAGCGTGATCCGATCCGGCGGGATCGCCTGGATACGGTCTGGCGGGCTTCTGGCGGCTTGCTGGCGCTCGTGAATGATGTGCTGGATTTCTCGAAAATCGAGGCCGGGGAAATGCATATCAGCGCGCAGGATTTCGACCTGATGGAGGTTGTGACCGACTGCTTGATGATGTTTGAGCCAGTCGCGCGCGGCAAGAATCTATCCCTGGAAGCGGAGCTCGGTGAGGCCGAGTACTGGCCAGTGCGTGGCGATTCGGGGCGCTTGCGCCAAGTGATTCAGAATCTCTTGTCCAACGCAATCAAGTTTACGGACTCGGGTTCGGTGACGGTGCGCTTGAAGCAGGTTTCCAATGGCGTGCAGATTCAGGTGGAGGATACTGGTATCGGCATTTCCGAAGCACAGATGCAAAAGCTCTTTCGTCCGTTTTCACAGGTTGATCCCAGCATAGGCCGGCGCTTCGGTGGAACGGGGCTGGGCTTGGCGCTGTCCCGCGGCCTGCTGCGGGAAATGGGAGCGACCATCGAAGCCTGGAGCAAGGAAGGAGAAGGCAGCCGGTTTACGGTTCTGCTGCCCCAATCTATCAATGCGCCGCGTGAAGTGCCGCACCTGGGCCCCGGAGCGGTCTGGTTATGGGCGCGCCAGTCGAGCGAGAGCGAAGCGCTTGACCAGGCATTGCGCAGTTGGGGATTGGACGTGTGGCGCGTTGAGCATTCTGCTCAGCTTGCAGATCTGAAGGTTCGTCAAGGAACTGTGGTGATCTTGTGGGATGAGATCAAGCGCCAGGCCGGTGACGACGAAAAAATACTCGGAACGCAGTTGCCAGTCGTTGACTGCCGTAGAGACGGACCGCGTGAACCTGTTGCGCTATCGGGTCGCACCGTCGTGACCAAATACAGCCGGGCCGGCCTGGCACGCGCCTTGCGGCATCTGCTGCATGGCGAACCGCTGTCGGCCAGAGAATTGCCGGTGTCCTTGCACGGGCGACACTTGAAGGTGGCAGTGGTTGACGATAATGAGGCGAATCGCGTCCTGTTGAAGGAACAATTGTTCCTGCTGGGATGTGAAGTGGATACGTTTGAAGATGGGTACAGGGCGATAGAATCGGTCAGCCAGACCCGATATGACTTGCTTGTGACCGATCTTTCCATGCCCAAGTGCAGCGGATACGAACTGGCGGCCAGGCTCAAGGCCAGCGGCACAGATCTGCCCATGATCGCCATCACGGCAAACGTAAGCCAGCGGGAACGTGAAAAATGCGGGGCGCTTGGTTTTCTTGCGGTATTGGACAAGCCCTTGTTGCTGGCAGAGCTCGAGCAAGTTCTGCCACGCGTGGAGCAGTGTCGCGCCGCTCATGATGGGCCTGCGGAGCAGAATGCGGGAAACGATGAGGCAGATTGCGAGGGAGGCTTCCTGGGGCGGCGGCCTTTGCCGGGCCCGATCAGGAAAATGTTTATCCAGTCCTGCCGGGAATCCATACGCGCCATCCAGACCTGGTCGGCGGTGAAGAATATTCCTGAACTCGCTCATGAGGTGCACACGCTGCGAGGCGTGCTGGGCGTATTTCGCCGCCCCGATTTGAGCACGGATCTGGCTGCGGCCGCCACGAAATTGCGGCGCGATGGTATTGATGCGCTGGACGATCTGCAGGCATTCGTCGCACAGCTCGATGCAGAACTGGATACGCTTGCCGACGATTGACGCAACGAACATTGGCCGACCGTCGCGGCGAGCTTGCCCGTTCAGACGGGCGGTGCCAGTGCATCAGCGCAGTCCGTGCTCGTCCTGTCCCGCGCTGCCCCTGCGCCAGACCCAGCCCCACTTCCCCGGCATCGCCAGCCGCGCCGCCTCCATCGCACTTGCTGCGGCAGCACACGGAGGAACGGACGGGGCCCCCGGCGCGGAATATCGAGGCTGACAGGCACGGAATCCAGGGCCGGCACGTTGCGGATGAGGCTGCGCAGCGAGACCACGAGCTCGGCGGGCAACGTCGTCGCCAAGGCCGGCCCTACACCGAACAGGGCTTCAAAGCCATGTGGAATCGGATCATGGAAGACTGGCTAAAGCTGTCGGGAGCCGAGCGGTTCACGTTCCACGATCTGCGGGCCTATTACGTGACGGTGATGGTCGGCAGGGGGCGAAAATCCAGAGACTCACGCCAACCCTCTGCTACGTCGCGCAGAGTCTACGACCGGCGTCGAGTTGTGAAGATCAAGAGCGCCTGATGTCACCAATCGGTGTTCCTGCCACCATCGAGGCAAAGAAAAAGGCGCTTCGGAATTAACCTAAGCGCCTGATTCTATTGGAATTCTTTGGGGTGGCTGATGGGACTCGAACCCACGACAACCGGAATCACAATCCGGGACTCTACCAACTGAGCTACAGCCACCGCTGCGGTTTGCCGTTTTCCCTTTTTCGGGCCTGCGTGCCAGATAG